>OCTW011455331.1_pt1 | contig 24745 bp, 20 predicted proteins | sample 1539671 | NCBI WGS metagenome assembly OCTW01 (sample SAMN02144230, study PRJEB22623) | gut metagenome | biome: sheep rumen | host: Ovis aries | place: New Zealand | reverse complement strand
CATACATATAATCATTGCATTCGCAGATGAAATCCGCGCCGCCTTCCTTCAGCCAGCACATTGCCCGGCCTGCCATATCAGCCGGCATCGGCCGGTCGCGAAGCACTCTGCCGTCCAGCTCCACATAAGCGCCGGCACCGGCGACATATCCGGCAAAAAGACCGCTCTCCCGCATGTGCGGATAGATCTCACACATAGACCGGCCTGATCCGATGATCAGGCGATGGCCATTTGCCTTGGCCTCCGCCAGCGCTTCTGCTGTCGAATCCGGAATCACGCCGCGCATGTCTGTCAGCGTGCCGTCAATATCAAGAAAAATCAGCATCGTATGTATCTCACCTGTTCCGTTTCGTGTTCTGTGATACTCGTCTACCCTCAAAAAGCGGCATGAAGAATTTCTTCATGCCGCACGCACCGTTCTCCCCCGGATTTACACCTCATCCGGCATCCTGACATGGACCTTGTCCAGATGCCATATATCCCGTACATATTCCTCAATCGTCCTGTCCGATGAGAACTTTCCGGAGCAGGCTGTGTTCAGCAGGGCGCTTCTGGTCCAGCTCTTTCTGTCTCTGTAGCGCCGTTCAATTTCCTCCTGCGCCTCGATGTACGAGCGGAAATCCTTCAGAATGAAGTAGGTATCCGCCCGGCGTCCCGGAGTGCTCACGAGCAGCGAATTGTAGATGTCGCGGAACAGTTCCGGGTTGTCCGGCGAATACTTTCCGTTGACGAGTTCCAGCAGGACCTGGCGGATCTCCTGATCACTGTTGAATATCTCCATCGGATCATAGCCGCCGTTATTCTCATAATTTACGACTTCCTGCGCACTCATGCCGAATATCACGGCATTGTCCCTGCCGACTTCCTGCACGATCTCCACATTGGCGCCGTCCATCGTCCCGAGAGTTATGGCGCCATTCAGCATGAATTTCATGTTTCCAGTGCCGGAAGCCTCCTTGGAGGCCGTTGATATCTGCTCCGATACATCGGCTCCCGCAAAGATGATTTCTCCATTGCTGACGCGGTAGTTCTCAATGAAGACGACCTTCAGCTTCCCGCCAATGGTCTTGTCGTTGTTGATGACGTCCGCGACGCTGTTGATGAGCTTGATGGTCTTCTTCGCAATCGCATACCCGGCTGCCGCCTTGGCTCCGAATATGAACGTGCGGGGATAAATATCCGTCTCCGGGTGCATCTTGATCCGGTCATACAGATACATCACATGCAGAATATTCAGGAGCTGCCTCTTGTATTCGTGAAGGCGCTTGACCTGAACATCAAAGATCGAATCCGGATCCACCTCGATTCCGTTGTTCTTGTAAATATACTCAGCCAGCCGCACTTTGTTCCTGCGCTTGATCGAAGCGAAATCCTGAAGCGCCTCCGGATCGTCAGCATAGACCTTGAGCCGGCTTATCTGGCTCAGGTCGCGGATCCATCCGTCGCCGATCTTGTCGCTCACCCAGTCAGCCAGCAGCGGGTTGCCGTGAAGCAGGAAGCGGCGCTGTGTGATGCCATTGGTCTTGTTGTTGAACTTCTCCGGAAACATCTCGTAGAAGTCCTTCAGCTCCTGCTTTTCCAGAATCTCTGTGTGGAGCTTCGCGACGCCGTTGACCGAGAAGCCGGCACAGATAGCCATGTTGGCCATCTTCACCTGTCCGTCATAGATCACTGCCATCTTGCGGATCTTCTCGTTGTTGTCCGGGTACTTCGCCCGGATCTGATCGATGAAACGGCGGTTGATCTCCTCGACGATCTGATAGATTCGCGGAAGAAGTCTGGAGAACAGCTCGATCGGCCATTTCTCCAGGGCTTCAGCCATGATCGTGTGATTGGTATACGCGACGCAGTGCGTCGTCACCTCCCACGCCTCATCCCAGCCGAAGCCGTGTTCGTCCATCAGAATCCGCATCAGCTCCGGTACCGTCAGCGTCGGATGCGTATCGTTCATCTGGAACACGACCTTCTCCGGCAGTCTGTGCAGATCCGTGTTGTGTTCAAGAAAATGGGCAATGGCCTGCTGCAGTGAGGCTGACACGAAGAAGTACTGCTGCTTCAGACGCAGCTCCTTGCCGGCGTAATGATTGTCGTTGGGGTACAGCACCTCGACGATCGTCTTCGCCAGATTCTCCTCTTCCACCGCCTGATTGTACTCACCCTTGTCAAATGAGCACAGATTAAACGTATTGACCGGTTCCGCATCCCAGATCCGCAGAGTGTTGACCGTATTCACACCGTACCCGAGAATCGGAATGTCATACGGGACCGCATACACGGCGTTGTATCCTTCCTGCGAAAAGACATTTTTCTTGTTGACGTCATCCCATGTGACCTTCACATATCCGCCGAACATCACCTTATGGCGGTACTCACGCTTGATCTCAAAGGGATAGCCGTCCTTGAGCCAGTCGTCCGGCACCTCGACCTGATAGCCATTCTCGATCTTCTGCCGGAACATTCCGTACTTGTAGCGGATGCCGCAGCCGTAGGCCGGATATTCGAGAGTGGAGAGAGAATCCAGGAAGCACGCGGCGAGGCGGCCGAGGCCTCCGTTGCCCAGTGCCGGATCCGGTTCCTGGTCCTCGATCACGTTCAGATCCAGTCCCAGCTCATCCAGTGCCTCGCGCATCGGACCATAGTCTCTGAGGGCAATCATGTTGTTGCCCAGTGCACGGCCCATCAGGAATTCCATCGAAAGATAATATACAATCTTCGGGTTCTCCTGGTCATAGGTCTTCTTTGTTGCAATCCACTTGTCGATGATGAGATCGCGGACAGCATAGGACACTGCCTGAAAGACCTGCTGATTATCCGCGTCCTTCAGATCTTTTCTGAAGAACATGCGGCACTTGTCAGCAACATCTTTCTTGAAACCTTCCTTGTCAAACTTTTCATCTGAAAGCTGCATCGTAAAGTCTGCCTTCCTCAAAGAGTGTCTGCATCAGAGCTTCTCAACTCCTAATGTAACGGTTTCTCCATTAATATTCCACTCTTTTGTGATTCCACTGCTCTTTCCCGTAACGACGGCTTCAGCCAGAACTACGCGGCTGATCTTCGCTTCGTTGTCCTCTGCGATCTTCTGCACCGCAGCGTTCCCGTCGACATATACCCGGATGTGATCCATCACTTCAAAGCCGGAGTCCTTGCGCATCGTCTGGATCTTGCTGATCAGCTCCCGCACAAATCCCTCTTCTCTCAGTTCAGGTGTAAGCTTCGTGTCAAGCACCACGGTCACACCCTTATCCGAACTTGCGGCGTATCCGTCGACCTGCTTCATGGAGATCAGCAGATCATCCCGTGTCAGCTCAACGGTCTCACCGTTGACCGAAAGCGTCAGGACACCGTTCTCCCGGATCGCTTCCATCGCATCATTGCCGTCTGTATCAGCCAGAGCCTTGCGGATAGAGCCGACCAGTTTTCCGTACTTCGGGCCGACTGACTTGAGCTGCGGCTTCAGCTCATAATCTGTCCAGGCGCGGACATCGTCCTTGTACGCAACACTCTTCACATTGAGCTCATCCGCAATGATTGCCGTGAAGAACGCATCCAGCTTCCAGTCAGCTTTGATGTACATCTGGGCGAGCGGCTGGCGGTTCTTCAGGTTCGTCGCGTTGCGGCAGGAACGTCCGACCGTAACAGCTGTGAGTACGTGGTCCATGTCCGCCTCGAGCTGCGGATCGATGTGTTCCTTCTGAACCTGCGGATACCGGCACAGATGGATACTCTCCGGCGCATCTTTGTCGACAGAGCGGACAATGTTCTGATAGATCTCGTCCGTCATGAACGGGATCATCGGAGCGGCAGCAAGGCATACGTTCTTCAGGCAGGTAAAGAGGGTCATGTAGGCATTGATCTTGTCCTGCTCCATCCCCTTGGCCCAGAATCTCTCTCTGGCTCTTCTCACATACCAGTTGGACAGATCATCAACGAAGTCCTCCATCGCGGCAGCAGCCTCCGGGATCTTGTACGCGGCAAGACAGGAGTCCGCTCTTCCGATCATCGTGTTCATCCGGGAGAGAATCCAGCGGTCCAGAACACTCAGACTGTCGTAGTCCAGGCTGTACTTTGTGGGATCAAACTGGTCGATCTCGGCATACAGCGTGTAGAAAGCATACGTATTCCAGAGGGTTCCGAGGAACTTTCTCTGTCCGTCTCTCACCGCCGCACCCGAGAATTTCTTCGGAAGCCACGGCGCGGAGTTCGTATAGAAATACCAGCGGATTGCGTCGGCTCCGTACTCATTCAGCGCCTTCATCGGGTCTACGGCATTGCCCTTTGACTTGCTCATCTTGTCGCCGTTCTCATCGAGGACAAGTCCCATCACGATGACGTTCTTGAATGCCGGCCGGTTGAACAGAAGCGTCGCCTCTGCGTGCAGGGAGTAGAACCATCCTCTCGTCTGGTCCACAGCCTCGGAGATAAAGGACGCCGGGAACTGCTTCTCAAAGAGTTCCTTATTCTCAAATGGATAGTGAATCTCCGCATACGGGCAGGCGCCGGAGTCAAACCAGCAGTCGATGACCTCCGGAACTCTCTCCATGGTACCGCCGCAGTCCGGGCACTTGAACGTGATCTTGTCAACATACGGTCTGTGAAGCTCAACCTTCGCGTCATCCGGATTGCCGGAGAGCTGTGCCATCTCCTGACGGGAGCCCACGCAGATCTGCTTTCCGCAGTCCGGGCAGATCCACACCGGAAGCGGTGTGCCCCAGTAACGGTTGCGGGAAAGCGCCCAGTCCTGAATGTTCTCCAGCCAGTTTCCGAAACGCTTTTCGCCGATCGACGCCGGAACCCAGTTGACTTCCTTGTTGTTGCGGACCAGATCATCGCGCACAGCTGTGGTTTTGATGAACCAGGACTCTCTCGCGTAGTAGATGAGCGGCGTGCCGCATCTCCAGCAGTGCGGATAGTCGTGCTCCACCTTCGGGGCATCAAACAGGATCCCGCGCTCGGAGAGATCCTTAAGCACCTCCGGATCACAGCTCACAGCGCCCTCGTCGATCTCATGCTGCGTCGGCTTGCAGCGCATGCCGGCGAATTTCCCTGTCTCCGGCTTCATGCGTCCGTGATCATCAACCATCTGCACGAACGGCGCATCATACTTGCGGCCGACTCTTGCATCATCTTCACCAAACGGCGGAGCAATGTGAACGATTCCGGTTCCGTCTGTCATCGTGACATAGTCATCGCAGTACACGAAAAATGCCTTCTTGTGCTGCTTTGCGGCACATGCGGCAGCGCACTCGTACAGCGGCTCATATTCCTTGTACTCAAGGTCCCTGCCGGTGAATGTATCCAGCACTTCATACGCCGGCTTTCCGTCCGGATTTCTCTTCTTATCGGAAGCAAGCGGCCCCAGCACCTTGTCAAGCAGCGGCTGTGCCAGATAATATGTGAATCCGTCAACGCACTTCACCTTCACATATGTGTCGTCCGGGTTGACGCACAGACCGATGTTGGACGGAAGCGTCCACGGCGTAGTCGTCCAGGCGAGGAAATATGCGTCCTCTCCCTTCACCTTGAATCGCACGATCGCCGTGCGGTCCTTGATCGTCTTGTAGCCCTGTGCCACCTCATGAGAGGAGAGCGGCGTGCCGCAGGACGGGCAGTACGGGACGACCTTGAATCCCTTGTATAAAAGTCCTTTCTTCCAGATTTCCTTCAGGGCCCACCACTCCGACTCGATGTAGTCGTCGTAATAGGTGACATACGGATTGTCCATGTCAGCCCAGAATCCGACCTGGCGGGAGAATTTCTCCCACATGCCCTTGTACTTCCAGACAGACTCCTTGCACTTCTTGATAAACGGCTCGATGCCGTACTCTTCGATCTGGTCCTTGCCCTCGATGCCGATTTCCTTCTCAACCTCCAGCTCAACCGGAAGTCCGTGCGTATCCCAGCCGGCTTTTCTCGGAACCTGCTCGCCCTTCATCGTGTGATACCGCGGGATCAGGTCCTTGATGCAGCGCGTCTCGACATGGCCGATGTGCGGCTTGCCGTTGGCGGTCGGCGGTCCGTCGTAGAACATGTAGATCGGATGTCCCTCGTTGATCTTCACCGACTTCCTGAAGATGTCGTTCTTGTTCCAGAACTCTTCGATCTCGGCTTCGCGCTGTGTAAAGTTGTTGTCGACGGTCACTTTACTGTACATACTACCTCCTGAATTAAAAAGCCTCCTGCCGCGATACGACAGGAGGCCAGAAGTTCACCGGTCCGATTCTTATCACGACATACCAGCATATGCGTCCCCGGTGACGGAGGGAAGCCGTACGGGCTTACTGAAGTAAGTTCAGCCCGTCTGCTCGGAAGTGATTTTCAGGATGTCTCGCAGACAACGCCGGCTCTCACCGTCCCGGTTCGCTCTTGTTTCTGCTTTGCACATGGCTGACATCCCTACTGTCTTCGTCAGTGCATTTGCATTTGATTTTAATCAGGCATCCTGTATTTGTCAACATGGCGGTGCTTTACCCGCCCGGAAAATGATGCTATACTAATCTGAATTCTTTTTCAGAAATCTTCAGAGGACAGGTACATATAAATATGGAAATTGTTATCGCCGGCTGTGGCAAAGTCGGATATACGCTGGCGCAGCAGCTGAGCAGTGAAGGGCATTCCGTCACCGTGATTGACCAGAGCTATGCGAAAGTTTCGGCTCTGACCGACAACGTGGATGTCATCGGCGTCGTCGGAAACTGCGTGAGTCACAAGACACTCTCTCAGGCCGGCGTTCCGGATGCGGATCTTCTCATAGCTGTCACAGGCAATGACGAGAAGAATCTCCTGTGCTGCAGTATCGGAAGAAAGGCCGGGCACGTCCGCACCATTGCGCGCGTGCGCGATCCGCTCTACAACAGTGAGATGGCGTTCCTGCGCCGCACATTCGAGCTCTCCGACATCATCAACCCGGAGCTTGAAGCCGCGCAGGAGATATCCCGGATATTTCAGTTTCCAGCCGCTATCGGGGTTGACACATTCGCCAAGGGCGGCGTGGATCTCCTCTCGTTCCAGGTGGCCGCGAGCTCAATCCTGAACGGGCTTCACCTGAAGGACTTCCGCCGGCAGATTCACTCGCATATCCTGGTCTGCATGGTCCTGCGCGGCGGGGAAGTAACGATCCCCGACGGCAATTTCTGCCTGCAGGCCGGAGATCTGGTCAGTATCATCGCGGACAGAAGTTCCGCCGCCGCCTTCTTCGAGAAGATCGGTGTGGTGCGGAGCCGGATCCGCAATGTGATGATTGCAGGCGGCGGCAAGATCTCGTACTATCTCGTCAAAGACCTTCTTTCGTCGAATATCTCGACGACCATCATCGAGAGCGACCCGGCCCGCTGTGATGAACTCACAGAGCTTTTCCCGAAGGCAACTGTCATTCTCGGAGACGCCACGGACCAGAACCTTCTTCTGGAGGAAGGGCTTTCCTCCACGGATGGTTTTGCCGCGCTGACCGGCATTGATGAAGAAAACATCCTGCTCTCTCTGTACGCAAACCGCATGAGTTCTGACACAGCCAAGACTGTCACTAAGATCGGCCGTCTGTCTTTTCACAGCCTCATCGACAATCTGGACATCGGAAGCGTGATATACCCCCAGGATCTTGTGGCTTCCCATATCATCCGGTTCGTGCGGTCACTGGATCTGTCCATGCGCCGGAAAAGCGGCTGCGCTTCTTCCTTCGAGACGCTCTACAAGCTTGCCGGCGGCAAGGCTGAGGCACTGGAATTTCGGATCACAGAAAAGTCACCGGTGGCCGGCATACCGCTCAGCCAGATGAAGATCCGGCCGAATGTGATGATCGGATGCATCTACCGGCACGGCACAATTATCACGCCTTCCGGCTCTGATCACCTGGAAGAAGGAGACTACGTCATCGTCGTGGCCACCGGCGTAAGGATCCTCGATATTTCAGACATACTGGAAGCGTAACAAAGAAAAATGAATGTCAAGAATATAATCTATATACTCGGTTTTATTATCCTGTTCACCGGTGCCTTTTTTCTGCTGCCGTTTATCACAGGCCTTATCTATTCGGAGACACAGATTGCGCTGTTGTACCTGGGGCTCGGAATTCTCTACATGGTCATCGGCGGTCTGATCCTGCACTTCCGACCGAAGACACGCAGTCTGTTCTCCCGGGAGGGTGCCGTCGCAGTGGCCATGGGCTGGATCGTCATGTCCCTTCTTGGCGCCATTCCCTTCACCATTCTGGGGGAAATCCCGAATTACATCGACGCGCTCTTTGAGACCGTGTCCGGATTCACGACGACCGGCTCCTCGATTCTGCTGAACGTAGAGACTCTCTCCCACGCCAGTCTGTTCTGGCGCTCCTTCACCCACTGGGTCGGAGGCATGGGCGTTCTTGTACTGATCATGGCCGTCTTCCCGATGATGGGCGGATATGACATGAACCTGATGAAGATGGAGAGTCCCGGCCCTTCCGTCGCCAAATTCGTGCCGCACATCAAGGACTCCGCGAAGATCCTATACTCCCTGTATTTCTTTATCACAATGGCACAGATCATATGCCTGCTCATCGCCCGCATGCCGATCTTTGACACGCTGTGCATCACCTTCGGCACAGTCGGCACCGGCGGTTTCGGAATCCGCGCGGACAGCTGTGCCTCCTACACGGTGGCGCAGCAGTACATCATCAGTATTTTCATGATCCTGTCCGGCGTCAACTACACTGCGTATTTCCTCATCGCCAGCCGGAAGTGGAAAGCCAGTCTGAAGCTAGAGGAAGTCCGCTGGTATCTTATCATCATCGCGGTGAGCACAGCGCTCATCTGCCTCAATATCCGGCCGATGTTCCCGGATTTTGAGCAGACTTTCCGGGCCTCGCTTTTTGGCGTCTCAACGATCATCACGACAACCGGATACGCGACAGTTGACTTCAACCTCTGGCCATCCTTCTCGAAATTCATCCTCTGCCTTCTCATGGTCATCGGCGCCTGTGCCGGGTCTACCGGCGGCGGCCTGAAGGTATCCCGTGTCCTGCTTCTGACACGCGGCCTGAAGAACGAGTTGTCGCTCATCGTTCATCCCCATGAGCGGCGGATTGTGCGCATGGACAACGAAAAAGTGGAGAGCGCCACGATCCGCAATACGCAGGTCTATCTGACCGCGTACTCCCTGATTCTGGCACTCTCCATACTGATTATCAGCCTTGACGATTTTACCTTCGAGACAAACGTAACCGCCGTTCTGGCGACCTTCAACAACATCGGACCAGGTCTGGCCGAGGTCGGTCCGACATCCAATTTCAGTGCATACTCGCCCTTATCAAAGATCGTCATGATCTTCGACATGCTGGCCGGGCGCCTTGAGATCTTTCCGCTCCTGATCCTGCTGTACCGGAAGACCTGGAAGAGGCACTGAAGCCTCCTCCCCAGCAGCTTTCGCTTCACTGCGCAAGCTGTACAGCGGCCCGGTTATTCTCTGCCGCGGCCGCCGGGATGGTTATGTAATGGTACTCTTTTCCGTTGTTTATCCTGGCTCTCAGCACGTACACATCGCGCACATATCCCTTGCTGTCCGTTCCATGTGTGATGCTGAGCTTGTCTATTTTGATATTCTCGATCGGATCCGTGCGCTGATTCCACTCGGAGATCTGAAAGTACCCGCTGCGCACCAGCAGGCGGATCTGCGCAGGTGTCAGTATCTCTTCTCTTCCGACCTCGTTTCCCTGTACAACCTGATCGTCAATTCCCAGGAACTGAATCGAAGTGCGGACATCTCCGGAAAAATAGACCGTGAATTTGCCGCTGCTCAAATCCCCGCTTCCATCGCGGCTGTAGACGGAGAAGGTATACGAACCGTCAGAGTTATCCCGGAAGGCTGCGTCATCTGGCAGCGTAAACCCATAGCGCTCCAGCTCCTGGCGCACTTTCGCCTCCTTCATGGTCGCCGCCGACGAACTGATGCCCGAGAAGTCTCCGCCATTGGCCGTAGGATAAAACGTGTAGCGCATGCCGCTGAGCTGGATCTTCATGGTGTAACGGCCGTCGTCCGTGGCAACCGACGTGACACCGTCGCTCGTCTCAAGGCTCCAGTCGTCTGCCGTCTCGCCAAAATTCCCGAACACCTCTCCGGCAAGCGCAAAAGCTTCCGCTTCCGTCCCCTCATGCGTCTGAAAGATCGCGGAATCCGTCTGCTCCGGATCTTCCATCTGCGTGTCCGGAACCTCCCAGGAGATGTACATCGAATATGTCTTCTGCGGGTACAGAACAGACGTCGCGAAATTCCCGTACGGCTTCATACGGTAAGCAGTCCGGATCGCCACACCGGCGCCCACGCATATGAAGACAGGCGTCAGGCCGAGCAGAATCCGCCGGACAAGGCGATCATGCCGGTACCGGAGAAGCGATCTCGCGACGTAATACAGCCCGCATCCGATCAGGCTCCCCAGCGTGTTGTCCACAATATCGTCGATTTCTGCAATCCCGGTCAGCGAATAGTACTGATACACCTCAATGGCAAATGAATACAGCGCGCACATGAAAACCACCGGCAGCGCCAGTGAGAGCTTCCGGTGGCATCCGGATACAAAGAAACCCAGAGGTACGAACAGCAGAATGTTCAGGACAATGTTCTCCCACTGGGAGACAGACGCACTGCTCCAGGCCTGGTAATAGGACTCCATAAACCTGCCGAAGGGTTCTTCATATGAGGCATCCCTGGAGCATGTCAGAACGATGATGATGATGCCCCACATCACGGCCAGAAACGGAAAGGCCGCCCGGACAGGGTGGGCCTCTGCCGACGGATCAAATCGCCGTACCGCCAGAAGAAATATCAGCATGTAAATGCCGGCGGCGGCCAGCGCAACCCCGCATCCCGCCATAAGAAGCAGGTACAGCGGAAATGTGTAATTTCCGACTGTGACCATCGCCCCCATGCTGCTCACAATCCGAAAGATCATCCATCCACCCTCACTTCACAAGTCCGAAGTATTCCACAATCGCCTGCGCATCGGCATCGGCGAGTTTCTGAAGGTTCTCTGTTCCGCTGATCCGGTCCAGATCCTCCTGATTCGTTATAAACCCATGTTCTACGATGATCGCCGGCACGTGATGAAGCTTCGCGTGATGCAGAATCGCGTAGTAATCCGACCGGCTGCCGTCCGGATATGTCTGCTGTTCCGGTTCCACGTCATCTGTCATATCCTTTGTCTGAAATCCCCGGTTGGCAAATCCAAGCGAAGCAAGATTACCGAGAATCCGTCCTCCCAGGTCCTGCCCCATCTGATTATAAGTCGGCTCATAATTCGTGTTCTGAATCAGAATCATTGAGCCATTGGCCGTTGCATCCCCGGAGCCGGAATTAAAATGCAGGGAGATCATAAAGTCGGCGCCGATCTCTTCCGCATAGGCACAGCGCGCCCGGTTGTCCTCGACGGATCCTCCGGCGTCAGGATACGGGCAGGCCGACGTCTCGCGCGTCATGTACACTTCCACGTTGCTGTACTGCTGCAGCTGCTCTTCCAGCATCTTTCCGACCTGCAGCGTCAGGTCCTCTTCCTTCACGCCGCCGATCCCGGTGGCACCAGGATGCGCGGAATCGTGGCCCGGATCAATCAGCAGTACAACCTTGTCTGATGCCGCTGGTGTAGCTGGTGTAGTCTGCGTGCTTTCCTGCGAAGTCACAGAGGTCTCACTGCCGGTGCCTCCGTTTCCGCACCCGAAAAGAGCCGCCGCCATCGCCAAACATACAGCCGCACATGTAATCTTCTTCCACAGTATCCTTGCAACCATATTGTCACCCATCATCCTTCTTCTTTTTCCAGTGAGACAAGCTCACACGTTTTCAGCACATCGTGCTGGTAGATCAGATTCATCCGGAAAAAAAGCTTTTCATCCGAAAGCAGATACGGCAGGAACTTTCTGTCCCCTTCCCACAGATTCAGATCTGCAATTCTCTCTTTCGGGATCCACTCGGTTATGCCCTCGTCACAGGGGGTCTGCGTCCCGCTGAAATCACTGCTTTTGAAAAAATACACCCGTTCAAAGACATCATCATAGTGAAAATCCACGATGCCGGCCCTCTGCAGTCTCCCGACAAGAAGTCCGGTCTCCTCCCGTACTTCCCGGCGGATGCACATCTCCGGCGTCTCGCCATCCTCAATATGGCCGCCGATTCCGATCCACTTGCCGTGATTCAGATCGTGCCGTTTCTTAACTCTGTGCAGCATGAGGATCCGCCCGCCGCGCTGCAGATATATACAGGTCGTCTGTATCATAAAAATAACCTCCGGACATAGCTGTCATGTCTGGGGAATTATTTTACCATACTGAACTGGAATTTCCTATATAAATGGGACTTGTTTCCACGAAAAATGAAGCTATACTTGAGGGCAGGCGTCAGCCGGGGAGGTATTTTGAGTTACTATTTCAGACATTACAGTAATATTTCGATAACCGGTCCGTTCTTTCTGGTCGTTCTGGCCGGCATGTTCATCGTGCTCACCGTCATCGCACTCATCGCGAGGCACAGCGGAAAAGCCGACTATGAGCGCACCAGACGAAGCGGCCACACGAGACAGATAACCCGAAGACAGCTCAGCCGGGCGAACACCCGGATCTTTCTGGACCGGTTCTACGAGCTTGTCTTCTCGAGTACGTCCGTGCTTCTGATGATGTTCACCTATATCTGCATCAAGAACATGATCTACGAAGGCCAGATTAAAGAACCTTTTTCCACCATCTGGAGCGACTGGGAGAATTTCTTTCTTCTCGTTCTGATTCTCTTCTCGGTTTTCATAACGATCTTCTTTGACCATGTGATCGTCAGAATCCGCTCCCTGACACCCGATGCCATGGCTGACATCCGCCTCAGTTCATCGGTCTACATCCTGATTCTCCTCGTCGCGATCTACATCGGCTACGGTGAGCACGCGTACATGAACCTGATCTTCATGATGAGCGCCATGGTCGCCGGTCGTTTCGTGTATTTTGACTTCACCGTCAAGGATTTCAAGCGGCTGTGCGCCGGAGTCGGCAGGAGTATGCCCTTCATCGGACTTCTACTGGCCTACTCCGGTCTGCTGAGTTTCTACGGCTTCCAGACCAAGGTTCTCATCAGTGCCTATGGCATCATCATCAGTCTGTTCATCGAGCATCTCTTCATGTGCGTCGGCATCATTCTCATCGAGCGCACACCACTGCACCGGCTTTTCTGTTGAGAAAGGCGTTCAAAGCTCCGTGAGCTTTCCTCCACACAGTGCCTGAAATGCGGCATCCGTTCCACCGTCAAAGGTGAAGCAGCGGATGCCTTTTTGTTGCAGCGCTGCCAGTTCGCGCGGCAGAAAGTGCCTGGCAACGACGATCTTCACCTTTAATTCTATGAGCATATCCAGCATTTCGTCCCAGGGTCTTCCTCCCACGGACAGCATCTGCCGCATCCGGTTTTTCCCGTTCACGAATGAGAAATAATTCAGATACCGGCCTTTCTGCAGTACCCCGACATTTCCCTCTCCGTCATTGATAATCACCACATAATAGGTGAATGGCATCTTTGTATCCATCGTGTCGCTCCTTTTTATCCTGTGATGTACGTTACCTATATCTAACTTATCAAAGTCTGATGCAACTGTAAATAGGATATCCTTATTTTGTGCTTGACCTTTTTCGACGATATGCTATGATTTGTCTGTTAGTGATGAGCAACGCATGTAAGTCTGCGGCAATATTAATGTTGCATACGCAACTATAATTGCACGTGTTTTACTTCAATCGTCTCTCACCCTGGAAGGAGGTGAAGGAATGCCAATCGCATTTGCCGAAGCAGGGCAGCCATTTGTCATAAGCCGGATCGCCGGAAGCGATTCTGTCCGCCATCATCTCACAGAGCTGGGATTCGTCCCGGGGACCACGGTAACTGTGGTGCAGAACAACGGAGGAAACCTTATTGTCAACGTCAAGGACTCGCGGGTGGCCATCGACCGCGGACTTGCCATGAAGGTTTTTTCATAAACCGCTCCGGCGGAAAAGAACGAATAGAAGAAGGAGGAAGGACTGGTTATGCGAACTCTTGGAGACGTAGCGGTCGGAGAAACCTGCGTTGTGAAACGACTCCACGGCGAAGGCCCTACAAAGCGGAGGATCATGGATATGGGAATCACAAAGGGTGTTGAGATTCTTGTCCGCAAAGTTGCCCCGCTTGGAGATCCGATGGAACTGAATATCCGCGGATATGAGCTTTCTGTCCGCAAGGCTGACGCACAGGCCATCGAGGTCGAGTAAGGCAGAGTCTGCTTATAAGCAGTAGAAAGAAGGAGGATTTTATGGCAGAGATTCGAATTGCCCTTGCCGGCAACCCGAACTGCGGGAAAACAACGCTGTTCAACGCGCTCACCGGTTCCCGTCAGTATGTGGGAAACTGGCCGGGTGTAACGGTTGAGAAGAAGGAAGGAAGACTCAAAGGACACGATGATGTGATCATTCAGGATCTTCCCGGCATTTACTCTCTTTCCCCGTATACGCTGGAGGAAGTCGTATCCAGAAAATATCTTGTCGAGGAACGCCCGGACGTCATTTTAAATATTATCGATGGAACGAACATCGAGCGGAATCTGTATCTCACCACCCAACTCATGGAAGTCGGCATTCCGGTTGTCATGGCTGTGAACATGATGGATATCGTCCGCAAGAACGGTGACACGATCAACATCCACAAGCTCTCCGAGAAGCTGAACGCTCCTGCCATCGAGATTTCCGCCCTGAAGGCCGAGAACATCAATGAAGCCGCTGATCTTTGCATCCGGACCGTGCAGCAGAAAAAGCCGTACAAGATCCCGGAATTCTTTTCAGGCGTCGTCAAAGAGTCACTGGACAGTATTGAGGCTGACCTCGGAAGCAACATAAACCCGGCGCTTGCCCGCTGGTATGCGGTGAAGATCTTTGAGCGCGACAAAAAACTCGTCGAGGAAAAGACGTTCACCAGAGCCCAGCTCACGGACATGGAGAAGTATATCGAGAAAGCCGAAAAGGGACTCGACGACGACTCCGAGAGCATCATCACCAATCAGCGATATGATTACATCGCCGGTGTTGTCTCCGCGGCTGTGAAGAAAAAGGGTGCAAAGCACAGCATGACGGTATCCGACCGGATCGACCGGATCGTCACCAACCGGGTGCTCGGCCTTCCGATCTTCTTCGCCGTGATGCTTCTCATCTACGCGCTTTCGATGGGCGGTGCCAACGGAGATTTCGGTTCCGGCATCGGCATCGGTACAATCGGCACCAACTTCCTGAACGATGTGTTCTTCGGCGAGTGGGTTCCCGGGTGGGTCGACGCGCTCCTGCTGAATGTGCTTCACCTGTCCGATTCCGGCATTGTCTACAGCCTGATTCAGGACGGCATTGTCGCCGGCGTGGGCTCCGTACTCGGGTTCGTCCCGCAGATGATCGTGCTGTTCTTCTGCCTGGCAATCCTTGAGGACATCGGATACATGGCTCGCGTCGCCTTCGTCATGGACCGTATCTTCCGCCAGTTCGGCCTCTCCGGCAAATCCTTCATCCCGGTTCTCGTCGCCGTCGGATGCGGTGTTCCGGGTATCATGTCGACCCGTACCATTGAGAATGACCGTGACCGCAAGCTCACGATCATGACGACGACCTTCATTCCGTGTGGTGCAAAGATGCCGATCATCGGTCTGATCGCGGGCGCCATGTTCGGCGGCAGCTCTCTCATCGCCGTGAGCGCTTACTTTATCGGAATGGCCTCCATCGTCCTGTCCGGCATCATTCTGAAGAAGTTCAAGGCATTTGCCGGCGAGCCGGCGCCATTTGTCATGGAGCTTCCGGCTTACCATGTTCCTTCCATGAAAAATGTTCTCCGGGCGACCTGGGAGCGCAGCTGGTCCTTCATCAAGAGAGCCGGATCGGTCATCGTCCTTTCGACCATCCTCATCTGGTTCCTGCAGAGCTTCGGCGTCGTGGGCGGTCATTTCACCTACATCAATGACGACGTATGGGATGCGTACACGGAGGATGAGAGTCAGGTTTCAGCGCTCGCCGCTAAGATGGATATCCCAGAGGAAGAGCTCTCTTCCACCGATGTGTCCCTTCTGGCTGACGTCGCACAGCCTGTGTCCGTGATCTTCACGCCGCAGGGCTTCAACTCATGGCGTCCGACCGTCGCCACAATCTCCGGCCTTGTCGCCAAGGAAAATGTCGTCGGCACCATCGGCGTTCTCTACAATTACGATGATTCCGAAGAGGAGCTCGACGAAAACGGCACACAGATCTGGACAAAATTCGCGTCGGATTTCACGCCGATCTCAGCCTTTGCATTCATGCTCTTCAACCTTCTGTGCGCGCCGTGCTTTGCAGCCATGGGAGCCATCAAGCACGAAATGAACAATCAGAAGTGGACGCTGGCAGCCATCGGGTACATGTGCCTGTGGGCATACTGCGTGTCTGCGATGTTCTACCAGATCGCCGGCCTTCTGACCGGGACTGTCGCCTTCTCCGGTCTGACTGTTCTGGCATTCGCACTTCTGGCACTGCTTGTATATCTGCTCTTCCGCAAGGGATACAAGCCGGATGAGACAATCCGCAATCTGACCTCCGTGGAAGCAGCCGGTGACTGAAACAGCTGTCTGCACAAAAAAGGAATATTGTAACAACAGGGCCCTGCCGCAGACGGCAGGGCCTGTGCTATTATCAAAAATGAAAAGGAGGTGTAAATCTTGCCATCCATACTTGGGAATTTAATCGCTCTGGCACTCGTAGCGCTCTTAATCTATGCTTGCGCGCGCTATCTCATCACCCACCGTCACGAGGGGTGCACGGGAAACTGCGGCTGCTGCGGCTCAGACTGTTCATCCGAAAAGAGGATGAGTGAAGAGAGGCTTGCCCGCGCCGTCAAGAAGCACGAGTGTAAGAATCTTTGAGACAGAACATACCTTTATAAAAAAACTGCCGCCCCGGACTATTCGCCCGGGTACGGCAGTTTTTTCTATGTGGTTTTTAAATGTTTCCGCTCTTCAGAATATGGGCTTTAGAAACCCCCTGCAGTAATCCCGGATCGCAGCGCCCGGGCCGCCGTCATAGGTATACGCCCGTATTCCGGCTTCTTTAAGCTTTGAAAGATCCCGGGGCAGGAATCTCGCCGCAACAACTGCATCTGCGGAGAGTTCCCGCATCATCCGGATGCGCTCCGTCGTGTCTGTATTATCCGGAAACCGAAGCATCTGCTTCTTCACGGTCTTCCCGTTCCTGACGCAGAAAAGCTCAAAGTGATCCATCTTTTCGAAATCCGGGATCAGGCCGCCGCCCGGAAAACCGACGACGACCAGTTCTGTGCCCTCTTTTCTTGTGATAACCCGGCTCTTCACTCCGTCAAACAGATGGAACATAGGGTCAATACTCCTCATACGGCTGGATGCTGCATGCCGCACCGAAGTATAAGATATAGAAAGTGAGCACAGCCACCTGAAGCAGACTCACATCCAGGAAGAAGGTGGAAAGAAGCGCTGCGATCAGAATGACCGCGAGAATCACCGAAAGCACTTTTTTCTCTTTTCTTCCGCAGATCCCGGCCAGCAGCGTCAGGACACCGAGAACACAGATGGCCGCGCCAAATGCGTGCGCCGCGCTCATGTTCAGCCTTTCGATCCTGGCATCTGAGAACAGGCCGCCGCCAAGCAGTGCCACCGCCGCTCCGCCTACGATCTCCAGAGCCGACGCGATAATGGAAAGAAGTGACATCACGCGCATGAAAACAGAGCTGTAATAAACAGTGCTCTCCTCATCGTTCTCTTCTTCCGGCTCTTCCGCCTTCTCTTCCTCCTGCGGCAGGATCTGCTGGATCCGGCGTTTTCTGAGAGGCTTCGGCTCTTCTTCCGCCGGTGCCGCTTCCTCCGGAGCTTCGGTTTCATCAGCTGTGACCGGCTGCTGAACCTGGCTGGCCGGCTCCGACTGCTGCGGCGCACTCTCTTCAGCCGCGGGCGTGTCAGCCTGTCTGCTGTCCGTCTCGTCAATATCTAGTGCTTCAAAGACCGTCGTCAGGTCTCCTTCCTGATCGCGGCCTGTTTCTTCATTCGAAGGGATCTCGCGCTCCCGTTCTTCCAGTTCCTTGAACCCCATTTATCCTCCTTTGCTGTCTGCAAAGCGATTCTCTTGCTTTGCCTGGCTACACAGACATTAGAATTATAGCATATCCCCGGAATCTCATAAAGTTCATTCTGCAGCTGCCTCAGGACTTCCGGCATTTTCTTCGGATCACCCCGACAAGATCTATTCTGTCCATCTGCGGCGTCCCGATCTTCTTCAGAGCCGGCCAGTGCCGCCAGATCATGAGGAGAAGCAGAATCAGAGAAAGCACGGCCGCCTCACGGCCTGCCAGAATCCACATACACACGGCAAATACCACAGGAATCACCACAGCTCCAGCCGCCAGCGATTGTGTGGCAAAAACGACAATCATACCGGCGATCATCGAGAAGAACCCGAAAAGCGGCGAAAAAAGCGTTATCCCGGCACACGTCGCCGCAACACCCTTTCCGCCCCGCAGTCTCAGCCAGAGCGGCAGATCGTGTCCGAGCGTGACGCCGAGTGCTGCCCATAACACACAAATGTGGCCCAGGCGGCTGCCAAAAAGCAGGCACGCCAGGACCACACCCAGTATTGTCTTTCCTATATCGCCGGCCAGTACCAGTATGCCGGGTTTGAATCCGAGAGACGCCATCACATTGGCCATGCCTGGGTTTCCGGTCTTTCCGACTTTGCTGGCCGGCTTTCCGGTCAGTTTCCGGCACACCACCTCTGCCGTGATAAAGCTGCCGCAGAAATATCCGATGATAAGACAGCCAATTCTCTCAGGCATCGCACTTCCCTTCTTTCCCAAAGACGTACATCTATATTGTACGATAAACCTGCCGGCGGGGAAAGGGAATCTGCGTCAGAATCTTTCAGGCAAACGCCGCTTTGAACGCCTGATCCAGATCCTCAACGATGTCATCGGCATTCTCGGTGCCGATTGAGAGGCGGATAGTACTCGGGCGTATATTCTGCTCCTCAAGCTCTTTTTCCGAGAGCTCAGCGTGCGTCGTGGTCGCCGGATGGATGACAAGCGACTTCACATCCGCCACATTGGCCAGATCAGAGAAAATCTTCAGATTGTCGATGAAGCGGAAAGCTTCCGGCTGCCCGCCTTTGATGTCAAACGTGAAGATGGAACCGCCTCCGTTCGGGAAATACTTCTCGTAGAGCTTATGATCCGGGTGATCCGGGAGTGACGGATGATTGACATGTGCCACATACGGGCTCTTCACGAGGTAGTCCAGGACCTTCTTCGTGTTCTCCCAGTGGCGGTCAAGCCGCAGGGACAGTGTCTCGGTGCCCTGCAGGAGCAGAAATGCGTTGAAAGGAGAGATCGTCGCGCCCTCATCGCGCAGAATGATCGCGCGGATATAGGTTGCGTAAGCCGCCTTTCCGGCTGCCTGTACAAAGGACACACCGTGATAGGAGGGATTCGGCTGGGTGAACTGCGGATATCTGTCAGAGGCACTCCAGTCAAAGCTTCCACCGTCCACGATGATACCGCCGAGTGTTGTGCCGTGACCGCCGATGAACTTAGTCGCGGAATGAACCACAATATCCGCCCCGTACTCGAACGGACGGATCAGGTACGGTGTGCCGAAGGTGTTGTCCACCACGAGCGGAAGGCCGTGTCTGTGCGCGATCTTCGCGATCTCTTCGATGTCCGGGATGTCCGCGTTCGGATTGGTCAGCGTCTCGATAAAGATGAGTTTGGTCTGCGGGCGGATCGCTGCCTCTATCTCAGCCAGGTTTCTCGTGTTGACGAAGGTCGTCGAGATCCCGTAAACCGGCAGCGTGTGCTCCAGAAGATTGTAGGATCCGCCGTAGATTGTTCTCTGCGCGACAACATGATCGCCGGCACCGGCAAGAGCCGTGATGGCATACGTGATCGCCGCTGCGCCACTGGCAACTGCCAGACCCGCGACACCGCCCTCCAGGGCTGCGATTCTCTTTTCCAGTACGTCCTGGGTGCTGTTGGTGAGACGGCCATAGATGTTGCCGGCGTCCCGAAGTCCGAAGCGGTCCGCCGCGTGCTGCGCGCTGTGGAACACATACGATGTAGTCTGATAGATCGGAACAGCTCTGGAATCGGTCGCCGGATCTGCCTGTTCCTGTCCTACGTGAAGCTGAAGTGTCTCAAATCTGTATGCCATCCTCATGATCCTCCTGAATGAATTCAAACGTAACAGCGCCCGCCTGTCCCCGGCCCGTGTCCGTCTTTTGTTTTCGGATGACAAGATAGTAAATCAACCTCTCATCTGTGTCCAATACAAAAAATTCGCGCTTTGTGATAGTTTCAGTCTATAACATGGATCCGGCGAACGCACAGCAGATCCGCCTCGTGTGGCAGCCGAACCTTCACGGCAGTGTCCCCCGGCCGCGTCCCTCTGTCTGGATTCCCCTTTTCTTCCGGATACAGTGTCAGAATAAGCCGGCAGCTTTCTTTCCTGAGGAGTTCACCGTCAATCGAAGACAGGCTCACCCTTCCTTCACAGGCCCTGCCGCTGGGGATATCCTTTTTTCTGCCGCCGTCTTCCGTCTCAAGCTGACCGCTCCCGGCTGTGTAGCGGAAACTGAGCCAGATCTCGCCCATTCCCTCCGGGAGATCCGTGAGCAGGATCTCGGCGCGCTTACTGCCAGGGACTTTCCATTCTTCCGGCAGATCTCTGACCTGTACCTTCGGATTCACCGGTGCGAAGCCTCTTGCCACGACCCGCATTCTCGGGTAGGTAATGAGCGACAGAACCGCCTTTTTTCCGGATGGAGAGGGAAGCAAGGCATCATATCCTCCCTTCCCATCCTCCGTCACCTGCGCGTTCCCGGTGATGAGTTCCTCTCCGTCCCTGGTCACGATTTTCCTGGCCGCTCTCGCTTCCTTTTCCGCGATAAGAAGAATCCGGTTCTTTCCCATATGCCCGCTGATCGTAAAGTCTGCGTCTGGCCGAAGCCCCGCATCTACGCTCGCGCTGATGATCCCCGCATATCTGACCGGTCCTTCAGTTTCTGGCCTTTTTTTCTTCTCTCTGCCAAAGACATACAGGTCACCGCCGCCGGCAGCGCCCCGCAGAGTTGCACATAGTGTATCTTCCGTCAGAATTACAGCTCCGCCTGTCCTGACAACGCTCATCAGGCGGCAGTTTCCGATTCGCGGCTGCCAGTACTCCTCCATGTCCGTCCGCGAAAGCATAGTGAAGAGCATCGCATGAAGGGCTGCACCGTGTGACACGACAAGGATTGTATCCGGCTTGTTCCCGTACTCCGCAATAAGACTCTTCAGGAAATCCGCAGTCCGGCTGATGAGCTGCCCGAAGGTCTCCGCCCCCTCCGGCGGCTGGTACGCCTGCGGATGATACGCAAAATTGCGGTGGTTCTCCGTCATTTTCTCCCGGAGTGCCGGATCAAACGAGTAAAATGTCCCCTCGTCCGGTCCGAAGCTCATCTCGATGAGCCGGGGATCTTCGACAATCCGGTCAGCGCTCAGACCGGACACGATCTCAGCTGTCTGACGGGCGCGGATGAGCGGGCTTGTAAACACCCTGTCAAAGACAATACCTTCCGACAGAACCCTGGCCGCTTCTTTCTGCGCCTGATGGATTCCTTCCCGATTCAGGGGGATATCCGTCTGCCCCTGCAGCCTGTACGAAGCGTTCCAGTCCGTCTGACCGTGTCTGAGTAAATACAGTTTCATCTTTTCTTCTTTTCTGCCAGTTTCCCCACGCAGGTATAGGCCGCCACGCACACGGCGACAGCCGGCAGTGTATTCCCGCATGGAATGTCAAGTGTCATAAAGTACCGGTACAGGATAAATCCGCCCAGCCACACCAGCAGTGCCGGCCAGGTGAAGCCTCTTCGCTCGTCGCGGTTCTTCAGAATAAAATAATCCGCGATCTGCACGCCAATCATCGGGGCAAAGACGGATCCGATGAAATACAGAAATCCCGTGATGTCATCCATCGGGAATCCAGCCGCTGCCACGGTTCCGATAACCGTCACGATGACGGCGGTCCATCTGTCGCTGATTCTGCCGGAAAGAGCCTGGGCAGAGATTCCGGCTGACATGGCGTCAAGAAATGTCGTAGTCACTGTCGAGAAAATGATGATGACAAGTCCTGCGACTCCAAGCCCCGCGCGGACCATGATCGAGGCGATATCTGTCGTTCCCGCATAGCGGGCAGCCCCCATGCCGATCAGAAACATCCAGCAGCTCACCAGTCCGTAGGTCAGCGTGCTGACAGCTGCGGCTGGCCGCGGCTTTTCGGCTTCTCTCGTGTAATCGCTGATACAGGGAAGCCAGGAAAGCGGCATCGAAGCGGACAACTCCACCGCCGCCCCGAAGCTGAGCGCATCCGCTGCGCCCGTGTTTTCCGTGCTGCCGCTGAAGATGACCGCGCAGAGCACAATGGTCAGGACAAACAGAGCACTCATCGCAGCCAGATTCAGCTTTCCTAAGTTGCGAACCCCGATGAGAATCCATATGATGATCAGAGCTCCGATGCAGATGCACCAGATCCAGGATCCGACCGGCAGTGCACCGACAGCCGCAAGGGCGCCGTCATAGATCATGATCGCCGTCCATCCGGCCAGCTGGATAATATTCAGAATCACAAAGAGCAGTCCGCCGGCCGCACCGAACGTCAGCTTCACCGTCTCCATCGAACTTCTGCGCTCCAGACCACCGATGAGGCCCGCCAGATACAGCAGAAAGCATCCGATGACATGACCGGTGACGATCGCGGCTATGCCCTTCTCCATGCCAAGCGGTGCAAAATAAGTTCCGGTAAGAATTTCCGCCAGCGACACGCCGGCGCCAAACCATATCAGCCCGTTCTCAAACAGCGAGGTTCTTCTTTCTGTGCTCACTCTCCAGCCTCCTGCGCAAAACGGCCGCTCAGCTCGAATGCGTGATTCATCGGGCCGCTGCCCTTTCCGAGATCCAGCATCGCCGTGAGCGCGCCGCTGATGTATTCCTTCGCGCGTCCGACAGAAGTCTTCAGATCAAATCCCTTTGCAAGATTCGCTGCAATGGCACTGGAGAGCGTGCAGCCGGTGCCGTGCGTGTTCGGGTTGTCGATTCGTTTCCCTTCAAACCAGCAGAGCCCGTCCGGGCCGACGAGCAGGTCATTGGCGTCATTCACACGGTGCCCGCCCTTGCACAGAACGGCACAGCCGTACGTCTCATAGATCTGCCGGCCGGCTTCCTCCATATCCTTTGCTGTTCTCACCGTGTGTCCGGTCAGAACCTCCGCCTCCGGAACATTGGGCGTGATGACGAGAGCAATCGGCAGGAGCTCTTTCTTCAGAGTCCCGATCGCATCGTCCTCAAGCAGCCTTGCGCCGGACGTCGCCACCATGACCGGATCCACGACAATCTTATCCGCCTTGTACTGCCGGAGCTTTTCCACAATCACACGGATAAGAGAGGCCTCTGAGACCATCCCGATTTTCACAGCGTCCGGGCGGATGTCCGTGAACACCGCATCGATCTGTTCACCGAGAAAACGGGGTGTGACGTTCAGGATCCCCGTGACCCCCGTTGTGTTCTGGGCTGTCAGAGCCGTGATGGCACTCATTCCGAAAACCCCGTTCATGATCATTGTCTTCAGGTCAGCCTGGATTCCCGCTCCGCCGCTGGAATCGCTGCCTGCTATCGTCAGTGCTGTATGCATGTTTCACCTTCTGTATTTATCCGCATCAAATCCCAGATCCTTCGGCAGATACGCATTCCGGATGAGTCCCGAAGAGGCCGCGAAAATCGGCTGAATTCCGCGGTATTGAACCATCACGCCGTCCGCATCTGTCACTCTGCCCCCTGCCTCCTGGACAATGAGGGCGCCTGCCGCGTAATCCCACAGGTGCAGCTTCCACTCAAAGAACAGACCTGCCGTCCCGCAGGCCACCTGACACAGATCCCAGGCAGCCGTCCCGGTGTTGCGCACATCGATGCAGCGATCCATGTACAGCAGCGTGGTCTCAGCAGCCAGCCTGTGCATGTCGAGGTCGTACGGCGTAGAGCCGAAGATCACAAGGCTCTTCTCAAGCGGATCGCCCGAACTTTGAATCGGCCTGCCATTTAACAGCGCGCCGCATCCGCTCTCCGCCTCAAAGAGCATGTCCTGATACGGGTTGTACACGACGCCAAAATACGGCTTGCCGTCCTTCAGAAGCCCGCAGGAGATCACCGACGGCCGGAATCCCTTTATAAAGTTGCTGGTCCCGTCGATCGGATCAATGACAAATGTGAGACCGTGTTCATTCTCCTCGCGAAATTCGCCGTATCCCTCCTCTTCGCCGATAAAGCGCGCTCCGGCGACAATCTGTCCGAGCTCACGGATCAGATACTCCTGCGTTCGCTTGTCAAATTCCGTGACGTAATTTGAAAAACCGTCCTTACTGCTCACCGCCGAAGCGATGTCGTCAGCTGAGAGCAGGATCTCCCCTGCCTTGCGGACAGTCTTTCGTATCTGTTCTTTTACGTCCTTGTCCATGAAATCCTCCTTATGTTTCCGGCTTCAGGCCGAACATCCGGGTGCAGATGTCTTTCCCGGTCTTTGTCCGGAATATTTTCTCCCGCACGCGCTCTGCGGCCTGTTCTGACTCCTGGTCCTCGTAGAGATTCACGAGAAAATCCGCCTCGACGAGAATCTGGTAATCGTCCCCTTCTATGTGGGAATACGTGTGATGGTGTCCGATGAGAAACTCCACCC
>OCTW011455613.1_pt1 | contig 24748 bp, 39 predicted proteins | sample 1539671 | NCBI WGS metagenome assembly OCTW01 (sample SAMN02144230, study PRJEB22623) | gut metagenome | biome: sheep rumen | host: Ovis aries | place: New Zealand | reverse complement strand
ATCCCGCCACAGATGAAGAAATTTCTAAAATTAAAGATATCTTAAGAGATTATGGATATTATATAACAGAAATTCCCGAATATGGTTTTGGTATTGCTCCAATTTTGAAAAAAGGAGATAGAGCACACCTATACTCAACTTTCCATCTCCCTAAATCTGTAAAAGAAAAACTTACTGACGTATCTTTTATTTACAATGGAAATATAGATCAAAGAGGTATTCTTCATTCTGATTTTTCTGTTGAGAGTGACAGGTATGACAATCTTTGCTGTACAGAAAAAGATCAAGCATGTATTCCATGTATCTTCGCAGAAAAAGAAGTCTTTGATGATAAAAGAATGAACTGGCCACAAAGAACACAAGGAATCCGTCAGTGTTTGAGAGATAAGAGAAAGAGGTTAAACTTATGCTCAGGCGAAATTGAAGATTATTTAATAAATATCAATGCTGACGACTTAGTTCTTATAAAGACTGAGAAGGGTTATGGAAAACCTGAGACTTGGGAATGTCTTCCTTATTGGCAGGTTCTTCAAATGGAAAAGAAGGATAAAAAGAAATATAGAGTCTTGAAGTATGAAGATAATAAAAGTCTCTGGGATACTAGCGAAGAACCTAGTGACGGGTACTACTATTAAAGGTAGTACTTTTCTTTTTGGACAAAATAAAAAGAAGACTACTTATCACAAGCAATCTTCCTTCTTAACTAAAATTATACTATGACAACTACAACAATTCTTTTGCACTAGGCCCTGGTACTAAGTCCAAGACATATTCATTTTTAAGAAACCAGTCCGGAATATTATCTCCAAAATGGAATTCCATAGTTTCTTTTATTTTTTCCTCTACTTCACCTCTTGTCTTTCCAGCATCAGCAATTATAATGCTTCCTCCAAGTTTCTCTTTCTCACTAGGATCATTAGCTACCTGAAAATGGCCTTTAATCCACTCAACATTAAATTTTACTTTATCCATTACATATTTTCGTTTAGTAACATAATAGTATACTAGTCCATAAGTCATATGAGACCAGTAATATTTCTGCCTTGAATTAGGAACAACCCAATCATTTGGAAGACCTACAACGTTAATTCTTATATAATCTTCCATCAGGGCTTTATCTTTTAAACTCTTTTCTCCTCTTGAACGATCATACTTAGTTCCAAGCATTAGCCAAACCGGCACAGGTTCAGAAACGAGTTTGTTAGTTTCTATTCTGATTACATACCTTAGTCCCATTTTCCAGGGCTTTCCTTTTGGGTCTTCTGCCGGCCATGCAAGTCCTATTCTATTAAATTTCTCATATTTTTTAGAGACTCTTCTAGGCTTAAATTTACAATATTTATCATAAACTTCAGATCTTCTTTCTCTTAAAATTCCGCTATTGTCAATATAGAACCCTAACCAGCCCACATTATCTTCTGTAACGGTTTTTATGGAATAATGACGGTATTTCTGTCTTTTAATCCCGACATAATAGTTGAACATTTTTATTGGATCTTCTCTGAATATATGATTATGGCGTTTCATTCTATCTAAGAATTTTCGTTGAGCTTCTTGATAAGTCATTCCAACACAACTTGCCAATAGTGCCTGAACTGCCTCATAATCAGCATCTAATCTCCAAAAATACTTCCTATAATCCTCATCAATTTTTCCATAGGCCAAAGATTTTCTCATCCCCATCCTTCTACCTTCGAATTTCATTATAGCACGTCTTCTTTGTTTAAATCCCCATAAGACAGTTTTATTCTCTCCTATGAAAGTATTTCTCCAACCATGCTTATAATAATGTGGCCTAATTTCAATCATTTCTAGCTCCTATTATTTGCGCATCAAGTTTAATTTTGGGGAAACCAAGCTCTTTAAAATCAAGATTCCAAGACCACATAAAGAATCTATATGTTGGTCCATGATCCCAGAGATCAAAGAAATTATTATACTCTATATAATAATGAAGAACCTCATGTGCAATGATTGCTAGGGCTTCTCCAAAAGTATATTCATAATCAGTAGCAATTTTTACTCTAGGCTTCCAATCCTTATTGAACTCTTTCTTAAGGCCTGCAAATCGAGTGTAATTCCTATATTCAAACTGTCCCGCCCAAAATTCTTTACTTCTATCTTTTGGTTTCTTTGCTACAAATTTAGGAGTAGGGAGGTGTAGTTGAAAATAAGAATTTATAAATTGAAATACTGTGTTTGTTAAGTTTTTCAAGAATTGTGAGTAGTCATATTTCCTTTTTCCGCATAACTCTAGGTATATGCTATTTAATGATTTGTTATATAACTCTTTCTTAAATATTAAGTCATTCAAATCTTTTTTCATCATAAGTAAGGAAAAGAAAAGTTCAGGTATGTTGGGTGTTCCGGCCTTCATACTTGAACTGAAAAATGATAAGGATTGAAAAAGTTAGTTATCTTTATTAATTAACTCTTTAGCTTCTTTTGGATATTTTTCCATAAGCTGTTTCAGTTGATCAAGTTCTCCTTCTTTCTCAACACTTAAACCAGCAACTCTTTCTTTCCATTCTAAATCTGATTCAAGAGTATAGAATGAGAAGCTAAGTACACCATAATGCCAATCTTCGTACGGCTCTGGAACTGCCTCTGTAGAGATTTGAATTTTTTCTCTTTCAAGTCCAGGCCAATCGTTCAACAGTTGCTGAACAAATTCTTCAATCTCCTTTAGTTCTTTATCTAAGGAACCGCCCCATAAACGAAGCTCTTCCTCTCGATATTTGAACTGTCTTTCGGGAGATTTAAGATCTATTTCAGGATACCACTCTTGAGTATCTTCATCATAAATTTCTTTAGCCATTCTTAAATTGATGCTAATAATTCGTCTAGCGCAATGCTATCTTTCTTATCTTGACTGTAAAGAGCCTCAAGCTTTTCCTTTTTAACTTTCAGGTCTCTTACTCTATTATTCCAAGTCAATTTCTTGATAAGATAAATAATATCTTTCTTCCATTGATCTGCCAAAAATCCACCAATCTTAAGCTCAGACAAACTTAGAATACCTTCAAGCTCTTTCTTGGTTTCCTGATATCCTACAAGATCTGTGTTTATCTCTACTAGAATATTAGCTAGATCATCAGTATCTGTAAGAGTTTTGATGTTAATTACTTTACCTGCCTTACTCTCATATCTGCAATTAGTTTCAAAAGCATAGAGACCAGGCTTGTTCTTCTCTAATTCCTCAAGGAGTTCATTAACTTTTGCTAATCCTCCATCAATCATTAAATCTTTTTCCATACTTATTAAAAATTACAATTTCTAGATGTATCTTTATAGAAGTGTTCTTGTTCTGTACATACATCTCCAAGCATAACCCCAACTTTTACGTATTCAGATGTAAAATATCTTTCGGCTGGAATTCCCTTTTCGATCAATTCTCTAGCAGTACAGCCTTCAAAAATCTCTTTCTTATAATAATCTTCTTTACTTTGAACATGATTACTTTCGTCTAGCCAATATTTTTCATATATCTTGACCTTTTCTGAAAGTTCATACTTAGCATTCTTATAGAATTCTTGTTCTGCTTCTTTTGCAATGTCAGAAGTCCTTTTCCACTCTGCCTTTTCCTCTTCACTCCAAGGAAGATAATCCCAAACTTCTTCTCCACTATGTATTCCGTAGTAAGAATGATAACTGTAACCGTCTGGAAAACTATGATGTTTATTCTTATCTTTTGGATAGGATATTTCATAGTCTTTCATATATTCATCCTTGGTTTTTCCGTTATAAGTTGGCTCATAATAAGCAGTCAAGAGCATATAGGTCCTATCATCTATTCTATAATAGAAGTCAAAAGAAGTTCCATTATAGCGATCGTTGTAGCATATATATTGATGCGAACCATATTTATTAGCCTCATCTTCATACGCTTTCTTTCCTTCAATACTTAAGAAATCTTGTAATGCCTGTTCTTGACTTATTCCCTTCTCTCTACTTACCTTCGTCTTTAATACTCCAAGTTTTTCTACTCCTTCTGATCCATGCCCTGTCCAAGTTTTATTTTTCCAGAACTCTATCCAATCCTCAACCGTATCAGGTGAGAAGGCAGAATCTTCTATTTTATAGAATAGGAAATTTCCGGGATTTTTGTATCCATAAAACTTCTTTTCTCCAGGATCTAAGAATAGGTGCAGTATTACTGATCTTTCACTCGTTCCTTTATAGTCCAGCAAAGAATACCACTGCTGTTTTCCAAGATAAACTAAGTAATTAGCTTCTTTGCCCTTATATGCACTTCCGAGATTAAGGTCTTTGTTTCCTATCTTTTCTTTCTTGGCTTCTAAATTTTTACTGGCTTCATAATCAGGAGAACATGTAGGAAGAAGTACTAAGTCTTTTCCAGACCAAGCATAGATGAATTCTCCTTCAAGTCCTTTTCCTTTAGAACTTGTACATTCTTGAAGTATATAGAGCAGATTATCGATACTAATCTCTACTTCAAAACCTCTTGGATCAAATACCCTACACTTGGCCATTCTATGATTCCACCCTGAGTTATAATCCCCAGCTTTCTTGTTTAAAACAAAACCTTCCATTGGTTCATTATCATAGTCTTCAACAGGAATCTTCTTATCTATCCATCCAGACCAAGATTTTTCCTTTGCAATCTCATTCTTTGAGTTCAGATATACTACATAGGCTAGTTTACCAGAATATGTGTCTGTTCTCTTTTGAAATCCGACTTTTAATTTCTTTGGAATATTTAATCTCTCGTTTGCCATAAACTTTTACTCTTATTACACTAATTAGGGTTTTATCTCGTCTTAAACGCAAAAATTAAAAGAGGACCAGTTTTCCTAGTCCCCATAAAGAGGGTTACTCCTGCGTTTATTGGGCAGCATTGGATTCAGTTTCACCCTCCGTATTTTGTTGCTGTTGCGCTTTAATTCTTTGTTGGTATCTCCTCTGTCTAGCTTCCTCTTCAGCATCTTCCTTCGCATGTTTAATCGAGTCTAATACTTCTCGTTTTCCTCTTTCCCAACCTGCAAATTCAGTTCTGATTAGGCTATCTCTATAAATCGTATCCCAGACATAATGTTCTTTGTCTAGTTTATCCTGAGCCATAACAGCCTTCCCTTGAAAATACATTATTACAAAGAAAGTCGGTATTAGGATTGCTAAAACTTCAACTAAGAAACTTAATCTTGGGATTCTCATTCTTTTGTAAGCTATCCAAGAAAAGCATTCCCAAATTAATAACGCTATACTCCAGAAGAATTTTCCTATGAAGTATCCAGCTAGCTTAGTCATTTCTAATACATCCTTGCCTGCCTTCTTAACCTCTGCTTTAGGTTCTTCAATCAAAATCTTCTTTTCGTCTTCTAACATTTTTCTATATTTTTCATACACATATAAGGTTTTGAAATGAAAAGGGCGAATTACTTCAACCCTTTTTCTTTTTATTTCCTCTCGGATGTCTTTTATTATATTGATACTTGACAAGATGCCACCAAAGCTGGAAGATCCCATCAGTTTTCTCTCTTTCTACATTTAATTGATATGAATCCGGCCCTAAGTGTATGATTGTTTCCTTAGCTTCTGGCCAATTCTCTCTATCTCCTAAGAATTGATCCATAAGTTCGAAAGACATCTTCAAATACATTCTTCCGTTCTTTTCTTTTATAGCTTTTTCTGTCCAATCCCACACTTCACCTGCTAATCCATATACATCGTGTTCCGCCTGATACTCCATGAATTCTACCTTTGAACCCCAGAGTCTAACAGTTGAAAAGTAATATCCTTCTCCTACAGGACACCCTAATGATTTCGGAACTCTACAACCTCCTCCCGGTACCCAAAGCGAGCATTTTCTACACCTTAAGCCCTCACCTTGGTATTCTAATTTTTCACTTGTCTTCGTATACTTTTCTACAATATTTTCCATCAGTTTTCTCCTAAAATGTTTCTTGGCTCTTTCAACCTTGACTGTATCTTTCGAGAACTCCAAGAATTCCGTCCAAATGTTCTTTATCCTTTGGAATCTGGGCGCGATTTTCGTCAATGAGTCTTTTAAGTTCTGGATCTGTAATTTGCCATTCGGGATATATTTCTTTAACATCGTTTACTAATTCTATAATTACTAAGACGATCTCTCGTGAAATAGCATGCTTCAGTCTAGTCCGCAACTTTTCTTGTATAGAACCTTTAGACCAGTCTGATCCATTTATCATGTTCAAACTGTAGCAAGAACCGGCATCTCTACCAACTTCAATATTCAGTCGTTCCTTTGTTTCTATACGTTCTAAATTACCAATTAAACTCTTGATAGCATCTCTATTCTTCTCTACTAGATCTAACTGTTCATCTGTCATTGCTGTTCTGTTGTTAATAATCTCTGTTTTTGCCTTTTCAGGCTCACTACGCTGTTTTAAGTCTTTAGTTATCTCTGTCGTTTGAAGTTGTTTTGCTTTATTTTCCTGTCTCAGCTTATATCTTTCCATTAAGTTACCACAAATAGCCCAGTAACCAGGAATAGCTACTGAAATTACAATAAGTGCTAAGAATAACGGAAATATTTTAACTGCAAGACCTAAAAAAGCACCAAAAACGAATATGCCGGATAATGTCAGTATCCATCCTTCACCTACACCTTCAACCCAGAAATAATACGGTCTCTTTTCTTTTATCATTTATGGATTATTGCACGTTGAATAACATATTCCTGTTTGTTTCCACATTCAGGACACGTTTCTATCACAGGGAACATTCTAAGCTCCACATCTAAGCATTGCTCGTAATTCCACTGTTTCTCTTTAGGGACTTGAATGTCAGAATCTACTAAGCATTTGCTACCACATTTTGGACATTTGCGATAGTTGCTATCATAGATAATCCCACAAGTTGTAGTTCCTTTAACTCTTACTCTTGCCATTTTTCTTTCTCTCCTCTTTTGGTTGTTGAGGTTTTACTGTTTCAAATTGCTTATATCCTGGCCGCTTCTTGAACGGCACTAAGAGACGAAAAGCTTTAAACTTAGCAATATCAGCAAACAAATCTGTCTGCCCAGAGAGCATCTGATCAAGAGCATTAATCATGTCATAGTACTTCTTCCGATCTTCTTTTGGATAACCGGTGTCCTGTGATTGCATAATTAACCCATTCAGTTGCATTCTCATATCATTCAGCTCCGCTTTTCTATACTCTATCTTTTTGAGCTGCTTCTTCTTAGCCCAGCAGATAGGTTCGCACGCTACATGAAGTCCTCCATCAATGCTACAGAGGATCCAATTCATACAGGGTTTTCCATCGCTACAAGTTCTACACGTTTGATTTTCAGCCATTGTTTCTTATTTTGTTTATTTGTTTGTATATTGGATAACTTATTGCTATCAGTGTTGCCATTATGATACTTGACATAGCCAAGACTAAGAACAGCATTGGCCAAGTAATGACTAATAATGGTATATAGAAGTATTGTCTAAGAAACCTTTCCTCCTTATCTTTTACTGGTAAATCCCAGAAGAATGACGAAAGGACTAATCCAATTATAACCCAAAAGATAACAACTAAAGTGATTGCTATTATCTTCATGATTCCAAGTTTTTAATTTCTTCCTTGATTAGTTCACGAACAGTTTCCTTTAGCTTTTCTTTAGATTTTTCACTAAGTCTATAAGTTGATTCAATATTCTCATCTTCAATTCTTACTCCAACTCCGGGAAGGAAATCATCTTCTAGACATTTTCTAAGATACTCTTTTCTCTTCTCTGCTACAAATAGAGCTACATCATCTGATTTAGCGTTTTGTAAGTTTTTCAAATGATCTGGAATAAGCTCATTAATATCCATAGTTCAAATCTGTTTTAACCATTCATTAGCTACTGCATCAGTTGGCATTCTCAGGTCTCCTCTCGGGCTTAGACTAATACTACCAATCTTAGGTCCGTCAGGAATACAAGAGCGCTTAAATTGCTGACTGAAGAATCTTTTAATGAATATCTCAAGCCACTTTTTCAGTTCTTCTTCTGAATAGTTCTTGCTAAAATCTGCACGCTTAGCTATGTACAGTAACTTAGCAGGACCAAATCCATGGCGTAGCATATTATACAAGAAGAAGTCATGCAACTCATAAGGACCAATCTTATCTTCAGTAACCTGTGCTTGTTCTCCTTCCGCACCTGAACCTGTAAGCTCTGGAGAAACTGGGGTATCAAGAATGTCTATGAGAACTTCTCTAGTTTCTTTCAAGGCCTCTTCCTCTGCATACCATCTGATCAGACTCTTTATCAATGTCTTAGGAACACTTACGTTTATTCCATACATTGACATATGATCAGCATTATAAGTACACCAACCAAGAGCTAATTCTGACAGGTCTCCAGTTCCGACAACTAGACCACCCTCTTGATTTGCAATATTCATAAGAAGCTGTGTTCTCGTTCTTGCTTGAACATTTTCAAAGGTTACGTCTTGATTATTTTCATCATGCCAGAGAGCCTTTAATTCAGCTCGGCAGATTTCAGTGATGTCAATCTTTTTATAATTTATCCCAAGACTGTGCATCAACTTAATTGAATTCTCAAATGTTCTCTTAGATGTTGCGAAGCCTGGCATAGTAACTCCTATGATGTCAGAGAGTTCACGTCCTAACATTCTCGTCGCTTCAACTGCAACAATCAATGCCCAAGTTGAATCAGAACCTCCAGAAACACCAATGATAGGTTTCATCCCTGTATGTTCAAGTCTTTTTGCTAGAGCGAGAACCTGCATGTTCAAAATCTCAGCACATCTTTGGTTAAGAGCATCTCCTTTAGGAACAAATGGCTGGCCGTTATACTTTCGAATAGTATCTGTCTTTGCATTGACTATGAGATTAGATTCTTTGAATTTTACCTCATGGTCTTTCATTGATACGAACCTTGCGAAAGTAGTATTAACCATTCTTTCGTTTCTAATAGACTCCAGGTCAATATCCTGAGTGATTAACTTTCCAGTCTCTTTTAAGTCAGAAACTATATCAGAGGCTAGGAGTTTACCATTCTCAAAGATAAACCCCTTTCCAGTATAAACCAAGTCTTGAGTACTTTCTCCATAACCGGCGCTTGCATAAACATAGCCGCAGATTAGTCGTTCGCTCTGTTGTCTGAGAAGTCGCATGAGATAATCATTTTTAGCAATCAACTCATTACTAGCTGACAAGTTAAAGATAACCTCAGCACCTTTTCGGACTAGACTTGTTGATGGCGGAAGTGGAGCCCAGACATCTTCACAAATCTCTACTCCAAATTTAAAATCAGGAGTTTTAAATACTTGTGTTGGTCTGACATCTTCACTAAACCAGCGTTCTTCATAAAATTCTTTGTATCCAGGCAAATTTCTCTTTCCTACGACACCAAGTATGTTTCCATTCTGTACAACATAAGCTGCATTGAATAATCTATTATCCTCACGAACTGGAGCACCGAATATGATAATCAAACCAGGAACCTTAAATGATTCTCCAATAATTCTCTGAACACCTTTCTTAGATGCTTCTAGAAGAGATTCTTGGTGAAATAGGTCCTGACATGTATATCCAGTAACACAAAGCTCTGGAAATAATACGACATCCGAATCTTCTCTAAAGGCAACATTCATTAAGTCAATGATTTGCCCAACATTAAAATTTACATCAGCTACTTTAACCTTCGGTATTGCTGTTGAAACTCTAATAAATTTAAATTCTTTTCTATTACTCATATTCTGTTTTGTTTTAAGTTTCGTTTCAGGTATAAGGTTTTTATTCCTTAATTATAAGTAATAAGTAACACAATAAGAATATGGATTACAATTATTTTACAGCTGAAGAAGCACGACAAAAGGTTGAAGAGTTGACCCAAACTAAATTAGGAGAAGATATTGATTTTGTTTATGCCCGCATAGAAGAGGACATTAAACTGCGGAAGAGGGTGGCTAACATTGAATTTGGAAACGAAGAAATTACAAAGGAATTAATGGATTTCTTGACTAATAAAGGATTTTCAGTTTCTAAATTTCATGGTGACCAAAGAGATCCGTGTAATCAATTAGTCGTTAAGTGGTGATGAGGCATAAAGGAAAATATCACTTAGTTAATGATGATAGTCTTCATAAGGAAATAATAAAGATAAAACATTATGTCTTTTCAAACTTAAAGAATATTTTAAAGAAAAGGCAAGTTCTTTATAGTATGCGAATAGTTCCTAATCCATTTGTTTGTATCTTTTTATTAAAGCAAAATGGAGCATCGACAAAGAGCAGAAAAGCTATGAGTATCGATATTACAATTTATGATAAATGCGATCATAACTTTGGAACTATTAAACTTAACTTTTGCGATACTAAAATATTTGATGTAGAGTATATAGGATCGAAATTTGGAATAGTTGATCCACTTGATTCACAATCAATAGAAATGATTGAGCTGCCATTTAATAACAGGAACTTTGCGTTTTTGGTTGATAAAACAATTAATATAATAAAGTTCAAAGACACTGGATCAATTACATGAGGCATAAAGGTAAGTTTATTGTTTTTAAGATGCAATGGAGTTCCTTTCGATTAAAGTGGACTCTGTATCGAAAAATAAAAAGATTCTTTAGGAGACATCCAGAGAGAAATTGGAAAATGAGACTTAATGCTAATATGCCAAATAGTCTCTACATTTACTGTAAAACCAAAGAGGGTGAAGGAGTAGATATTTCAATTTACAGCCACATGAACTCGTTTGGTAGTTGTAGCTGGAGGAAAAATGCTTTTTATAGCTTTGGTAAATTCGGTATAGAGGATGTAAAATTTATGGATAGCGTATTTAAAGAGTACTTGCAGGGTCAAGATTCAGGACCGGTAAAATAAAAAAAAAGAAGAGGAGATTATTTTTCCTCCTCTTTAAATTTTTGTTCGATTCTTGGAATATCAATAGCCTCAAACCACTCCCTTCCTTCTGGTTCAGTTAATTGAAGTCCGAAATGTGGTTTCCAGACTGAACGCTCATAATCAATATTTCGTTCTTCGTTATGGAACTGCTCTTTTTCTTTCCACAGATATCTTCCAAACTTCTTACCATCGTCAAAATCATGCCACCAGTCTACAGCACCTTCATCCTTTAATTTCTGGATAAGTTCGTCAGTGTTAAGACCCTCTAATTCTTTGTGGCTGAAATGACTCTGTGCTACTTGCTGTTTACTATTCCTGATACAATCAATCTGTCTGTATAGGAACCAAGCAAATACATCGTTATAAGTAGGAACATTCCATACTTTACAGTCAAACTGAACTGGTGTAAATTCATCTATCATTTGATCCATCGAATCCCAATAGTACTGAAGATTAAATCCTGGATCATAAAATGCTACCTCTTCTTCATATTTATACCTCAGAAGTTCCTTGTTAAATGCTGCTGTAGCCATTGAAGCCATAATACTAAGCATTTTACAGTTCCTATAACCAAAGAATGAATCAGTTTGGCCAGGAACATCGAAATCTGTAAGTACTAAGCTTATTTCATCGCTTTGAACATAAGCCAGTTTTACTCCTTGTACATTTTCGCAAAGGAACTTGGCTGTATTGTTCATCATTTCAATAAACCTATCGTCGAATGGCAATTTAAACCTTTTCTTAATCATCTTACTGAAAGATCTGCCATCCAACATAGCAAGTACATAAGTTCCGGGCAATAAAGTCTGTTCGCCTCTTGCTCTATAGAACTCACATTTCTCTTTTAGGGATTCAAATTTCATATACTGTGTGCATTTAAGAATTTTTCTATTGCAGCCTTCATTTCTTCTGCAGTGTCATCTAATGGCTCTGGGAAAAGATTTAACTTATCCCTTAAATCAATAGCCGCGCAAAATATATCTGTACTAACTATCATTTGCTCTCTATGAATTTAACATTAGTTTCCATAACTCCCCAAGAAGAACTTTCTCTAAACATTTTTATTTTAGGCTTATAGTCTTCGTCCATCGGTTCAGTAAGGTAAAACAGATCTTCACCTTTCCAGGTAGCTTCCATTAATCTTTCACCAACTGGAAGTTTTATCTCTATTGTACCTCCATACTGTCTTTTAACATGTTGTTCTGTACAACTACTAAGAATAGCAATCAATCCAACTAATACTAAAAGTTTCTTCATCTCTTTTAATCTTTAATTACATCAATAAGGTAATTGCGCGAAAGCCTTATACATGGGATATTAACGAAAAATAAAAGAAAACAAAATGAAGAAAGAATTTATTACGTATGGGATTATTATAGATCCTGAAAAATTTGAACGTATTAAGAACGGAAGAAAGATGTATATGAACAAGCCCGACGGAGGACTTTGGACTAGCCCGACGGATAGTGAATGGGGCTGGAAAGATTGGTGTGAGTCGGAGAATTTCAACGTCAGTCGCTTAAGTTCATATACAAAGTTTAATTTGAAAGATACAGCAAAGATACTTGTTATCGACTCATTAGAAGAATTCTATAATATTTGTGATAAATATACATTGAAAATTCATGGATCTTTAGAACTAGCTATGCTCATGATGGGTAAATTGCTAGATTTTGAAGCGATTGAAAAAGATGGGTATGATGGTATTCTATTAACTGACAGAGGGAATATACAGTGCCATCTTCCGCTAAATCTTGCAAGACCTGGATATTCAGATCTTAATGCATGGGATGTGGAGACCTTATTGTTATTCAATCTAGATCATATTGAAATAACAGAAAAGAAATATGGAGAAGTTCTTTGACAGATTTAAAGAGATTAGTAATAAACATTCGGTTGAAGCACAGAACTTAGTTGACGATGCTTTCTACTTTTCTGAAAAGATTATAACCAATCTCAGAGAAGAAGGAGCAAAATCCTTTAAAGTTAAATTTGGGGCTGTAGGTTATACAACATATTTTCTGACTCCGGGATCAGTTACTAGTATTCCTGGGTTTGGAATGGAGAAACCACCAAAAATTGGCAGGGGATTAATAGAAGCTATTAACATAGTTAAATTAGCTGATGGACTTCTTGCTATGGAAGAGAATCAAGATAGAAATAATCCTTGCATGAAAGAAGATATCTTAGACTTTATTAATGACAATAATGAACCGAGTACTAGACTTGTTCATTGTGTTATGAGTGCAATTAGATATTATCGCCTTGCAGATGAGGAAGGGTTTTGCTCTGTTGAAGATTTTCTGGATTTTTATGATTCCAAACAGAACTTTAAATTTGTTGGAGGAGTTGGAGATAAAACAGCAGATGAGTTAGAACAAATATTTAAGAAGCATAATATTAGAGCATGGGACTAATTTGGTTCCATGTTTTCTTTTCCTTATATATGTTATGGAAGTATCATCGAAAGAAAAAGAACAAGAAGATTGGTTTTTAGACTTTATTGATAAAATTGAAGACTGGAAACAGAAACAAGTAAAGAAAACCACAATTCCTTTTAATGAAATTAGTATAACTACCGCCTTTAGTTCAATAACTCCATCTTATAGGTGGGAAGTCAATGAAGCTAAAATAAGAGTAGTTATTAGTAGAGGAAACTATAAAGTAGAAATCTCTGAAACATTTAAAAGATATGGCGAAACTCGATATGAGGATCCTCAGTCAGTAAACGAAAAACTTTGGGAGCATTTTCTATCTGAAGTGCAGCAAACAGTTGAATTTTCAGAAAGTTTTACAAATTTTAATAGGAGAGTAATAAGATAATGGGAGGTTTATTTGGAAATTTCTTTAGTGAGAGTCAACCAACAGATGTAAAGCCGATATTTGACCATCAAGGAGAACCAATAACATTTGGCGGCGGTATTAATATTCCAATACTTGATACAGGACAAAAGAAAAATAAGGCAGCAAAACTAGTTGACTTCCTAAAAACTGTTCAGGAATGGCAGGTTAAGAATGCTGGAACCAGAGCTGTAGAAATTGCAACAGATTTCGATCCTAAAGAGAAATATCTCTGCTGGATTCGAGTTGATATTGAGTATCTTTCAGAGAAATTTGAAGTAGAAGATGATCCTAATGAATGGATAAAGAAATGGAATAGGTTCTTAGTAAAAGTAAAGGAAGACTTAAGCGATTAGGTCTCCTTTATTTTCTTATTTATGATATGAATTACGTACAGAATAAAATTGATAGATTAGAAGCGGGAGAAATTATAGTATCTCGTGAACCGGGTTCTAGTATGGAGCCCATTTTAAAGAGTAGAGAGCCAGTTATTCTTACTCCCATAACTATCGACGAAGCAATCAAGTATCTAAAGAAAGGTGATATTGTCTTTGCTAAAGTTCATGGAAATTGTTATACTCATAAAGTCTATGAAATTGATCAGACTAAGGGAGTTAAGATAGGAAATAATAGAGGTCATGAAAATGGATGGACCAGACAGGTTTATGCTCAGGCCCATATTATTCCTAAAGAGAGACAAACGAGTAAAGAGGATACTGCTCATTATTTAGAAGAATTTAAACAAACTTGGAAAGGGTATGGAAAAGAAAATTGACTTTCAGTATCTTAGGGATAATGGACTTCTGCTTTATGAATATGTCAGGGGTTCGCAATTATATGGATTAGCAAGGCCCGAATCAGATGAAGATCATGGTGGAGTTTATATTGAACCACTAGATGCTTTGTTAGGAACAGGCATTGGTTTTCCAGAAGATGTACATGATGAGACCAATGATGAATCTTGGTTTAGTCTGAGGAAGTATATGAGTCTTCTCTTGAACAGTAATCCAAATGTTCTTGAGTCCTTATATGTTCCAGAAGATAAAATTATCTACAAACATCCTGTCTTTGATATTATCCTAAAAGAGAGGGATAAGTTTGTAACAAAGAAGTGTTTTGGTTCATTTATGGGTTATGCAAAGACTCAAATTGAAAAGGCCAGAAACTTGAAAAAGAAAATTGTACATCCTATTGAAGGGCCCATGCAGAGTTGCTTAGAGTTCATCATGTATGTCTATGATGGTGGAAGTAGGCCTGTAGTAAAGTGGCTTGAAGAAAAAGGATTACTTCAGAGATATTGTGGCTTAGTCAATGTTGATAAGATGCCAACAATCTATTGTATGTATTATGACTGGGGAGAGCATCTTTATAATGAACTACATATTAGCACTTGGGAAGAGTTCCGAAAGTATGTTGATCAAGAGACAGATATGGACGGAACTAAGCCAGGAACATTCTTAGATTCATTCTTCCACTATGGTATGACTCAGGGTTATCATCCTTTCTATTATGTTAGTAAAGGGGATCTAAGTATGACAGAAGTTAGTGAAAAAGAACTTAAGAGACTTTGGGAAGCATATCATAAGCCGTTCGGATTCAGGGGATTAGTAAACTTGGACAATACTAGTAATGAGGTTAGATTCTCATCCTCTAGTAGTGTACCTAAAGGAGAAATACCTCTTTTGAACGTATCCTATAACGGCGATGGATATTCAACCTATTGCCGACAGTGGAAGGAATATAATGATTTTAAAATTCATCATAACCCAGAGCGTTTCAACCTAGCAAAACAAAAACAATTCGACCGGAAAAATATGTGTCATGCAGCTAGGTTATTGACGATGGGAATAGAAATTGCAAGAGGCGAAGGTGTTAAGATTGATAGAACAAACATTGACCGAGACTTTCTGATGAATATCCGCCTTGGAAATACTGAATATGATACTATCATGTCATGGCTACAAGGACAGGATTCAAAAATGAAGGAATCTATGGAAAATTCTACAATCCCAGATCAAATTGACCTGGACTTTGTTGATGAATTGATGATTAGGATTAGAAGAGAGTTTTATGGCTTGTCTAATATTAAATAAATCTGAGGTCGATGATGAAGCCGAGGGATTATGGGGTAGAAGATCTCATATTCCTGCCAGATTTGTAGTAGAGATAGAAACTGACGAAAGTGGACAAAGAGAATCATATGCTCTATGCCTAGATACTGAAATCTCAACTATGATGTCTATAGAATACTTTTCTAGACAAAGATTTAAGCCTATTACTAAAAGAAAATTACTGAAATTAGTTCATAATATAAGTAAGCTAAGTAGTAACTGCTTTAAGTTTAAGCTAGAAAAGAGTAGACAAAGTGCAGAATCTGATTTCTACTATAGTTGCAAAAAGAGGCCAGATCTTGATGTAATATCAGTAGATCTTCCAAAAGAATCTAATGACTTAATATTATTCAAGATGATTGGTGCCCTTAATGACATAAATGATAATACTCAAATGTATTTTCATCATATTCTTACAAGTGTAAAATACAAAGTTTTGGAGACTTAAAATTGGTCTCCATTTCTTTTCCTTAATATTGATATGATAAAAATTAAGAATATTAGCGATGTTATAACAAATAGTAGCTCAGAAGTTTTCTTAGTGAAGACAAATGAGAAAGCTAGAGTAATAGAAGCTAAACTTAAAGCGATCTTTGAAGAAGAACATCCAGAAGACAGATGTAGTGGTATGGGAGGGGAAATTGAATGCTTCGATAATACTACTGAAGTCGTTGGAGAAGGATGGGACTGGGAAGATCCATTTTGTATGAAAGGAATGGATTGGAAACATCGTCCATTTATTCACCTACCTGACGGATATGCAGCAATTCATATTGATGAAGACCTAAAATATATATGGAAATATATCATAGAAACTTATGATGTCCAAAATTTCGATAAAGTGAATAATAAATTTTTATGGGAATATTGGACAGAAAAGGAGAAGACTATTCAGAAGGTAATGGAGAATATTACAAGCCAGAAACAAATAGACAAAATCTGGCCTGAATTTGAAGAGGTACAAGAAATATTACAAAACTTAAGAGATAATTATGAGATTGAAGATAAAGAGCGTAACTGATGTAATTACAAATTCATCAACGGAGGTATTTACTGTAAAAGCTGCCGATCTTGAAGAAGCTAAGAATATTCCTGAGATCTATAATAAAATGGAAGTTGTAGATAGATGGTCTGGCGTAAAATCAAATACCTTAGATAATTTCCATGTATTCAATACGATAGAAGATGTGGAAAGAGTATTTAAGCATCATCAGAATCTTGAAATCTTCAGCAGCGTATTTGGAGCACTCCTAAGACCATTTAAACTAAGAGAAGATCAAGTAAAACTTCTTTTAGAGTTTGGTCATACTGAAGAAGAGATAGAAAAATATGAAGCCAAGAAAGATGCTGAAAGAATAAAGCTTAGAGACAGTAATAAGAAAATTCAAAATCTTATTGGACAAGCTACAATCGAGGCTTATGATCATGCTTGGATAGGGCATGATACTGCTTTTGAAAAATGGTTAAAGAAAAATAAAAAGGAATTTAAACATGATATCGGTTAAGAGTATTACAGATGTCATTACTAATAGTAGTAGTGAAGCATATACAGTAAAGAATTCTGGGAATGCTGGAGAGGTACAGGATAAATTCTACAAGTACTTAGAGTCTCTGGGCATTTATGGAACAGAAGAGAATCATGAACATTGTGGTCTTTTCGATGCTGACTTTACGAACAATCCAGATGGCAGCGTTTATGTTGATTATGCAGTATTGTGCAACTTAGATGATTGTCAAGGATACTTAGAGACAGTATTTGGGAAAGAAAACATAATACCAGACGATTGGAATCATGGACATTAAGAGCATAACTGACATAATTACCAACAGCAGTTCTGAGTGTTTCTTAGTTAGAACTTATGGGAAAACCCCAAAGGAAATCTTAGAAGAACTCAAAGCAGTTGGAGATGATGGCTGCTCAGGAATGGGCGGTGACTTAGGCGTATACAATAGCATAGGCATCGAAGGTAACTATGGGGCTGATTGGAAAGACTTAGACAAGGACTTTGCAGTCATTGATACTGACTGGAACAAAGAAAAATTAATAAGGTGGATATTTAAAAACTACTTTGTTATTGATGCAGAAGACTGTTCAGTAGTTAAGGATCCAGAAACCAAAAGATGTCTTGGGCTATCTCATTGGGACGATATGAAAAATTATCCTGAAGAGTGGAAAGATGTTGATAAAAATATTTTCTCTGAAATAGCATATGAGAAAATGTATGCTGACGAACGAGAAGACCTAAAAGATCTTGATACATATCGTAAAAATCTTCAGGAGCTGTATAAAAAGCGGGAAGCGGAGGCCAATAAAAAGGATACGGATGAATATTTCAAAGAAAATTGGAAACAATTTAAGACTGAATATCCAAATCCTGATGCTTATATAGAGCATTGGCAAAAAGCAATAAAAAATTGGTTTGATAATCATCCAGTATCTGTTAAAGAGAAATTAAAGTACGATTATGATAAAGATAAAATCGATTAGTGATGTCATTAGTAATAGTAGCAATGAGGCTTTCTGTTTTAAGCTAGATGATGACTTTGCAAGACTTGAAGAGCTTGTAAAGAAAGATCTTGACGGGTACGAAGAATTTACAATAATAAAGTCTCTCGATGACGTCAAGAAGATAATCTGGCCAGAACCGGATAAAAGAGGTTATGTTGATACTTATGAATCCTGGGAAGAATTCACAGAAAGATGGGCTCAGTGCACTCATGGATATAATATTCCTCAGCCAACGGAAGATATTTTTAGCCAATATGGGAAACTTAGAGGCTATAGTTATAATATTGACCAAGATGAGGATGGTCCTTATTGCGAAAAGTGGAATGATCTTACTCAAGAGGAGAAGGATGAACTTTGGGAGAAATATAAACATAATTATGAGCCAGTCGTAGGCTATGCATATGCTCTTGAATGTAATGAGGGCGGAAACAAAGTAATAGACATAATCTGCAATCATTGGCAGAAGATTTGGTGCGAAAAACAATGTAAACTTATTGAGGAAACTTTTGAGCCAGATACATTCTATGTAGATGAATATAAAGAGTATGACTATGTTAAGGATGAAAATGGTAACTGGGGAGATAAAATTATAACTCACAGACATATTATTCATTATGTAGGAAACAATGAATGGGATTCTGCTTTTATTCCTCAATGGAGAAAGAATTTAGATGATGATAATTGTACAGAGTTAGGTTGTTTTATCCCAGATGATGAAATAACTCATGATAAACGTGATAAAGAGAATTTACAATTGGTTCTTGATCTTGTTAGAGACTATGGGAAAGTCAGCAAAGCGACGAAAGAAGAGACAGAAAGAATTAAGAAAGCAGCTAGAGAGGCAGGCTTTGATTATAGAAATGGAAGACTCGTTAAGGGATAATTCAGAGAAAGTAGCCTATTTCTACAAACTAGATGATCCTGAGTATGCAACAGTCAAGGATATACTATCGAAAGGTGGATGGTATAATACATTCATGGAGATAGCTACTCTTGATGATGTAAAGGAGATAGTCTCAGATAAGGACTATTATGCTTGGGATGAAATGTGGATAGGAGCTAAGAATGATACTTCTAAATTCCCCGTTCCAAGTGAGGATGATTATGGGTTTGATAAGGCTGTAATAAAAGAGCTTGAATCTCAAAATCTTGATAAGCAAGCAATTTGGGACAAGCTTAAAGAGCATTATGAACCCGTAGTAGGTTATGCATATACTTGTGTTAATGCTAATCCTAAAACAGGGAATACAGGAGAATATGAAGTTATCATGGGCTATAAAAAGGGCTTGAAGAGGGAGCGTGATGATGAATTCTTTAAAACCCTGAAACCTGGCGATTATATTTCTGCTCTAATTTGTGATTCTATGAAAGGTAATTATCCAGACAGATTTATATTCATCTATGCTGGTGAAGGTGAATTTGCTCTTGATTATAACCGATCATGGAAAAAGGATACGAGTTCTGAATTTAAAGAAGGAATTGATATGGATCCTGAGGGTTGGAAAATCACTTGGGGCTGTATTGATAGAGCAAGTGTCCGTAAAGCAGAACTGGAAGAAATTGTCGAAGTTAACGAAGCTATTGAAAAGGCCGGTTTGAAAAGAACTTGGCAAGGAAAAAGACTATGCTTAAGATCAAATGTATAACTGATGTAATTACAAATTCATCTAATGAGACTTTCATATTCAGAAAGGGCAGAGTTCCAGAAGGAGAAACTGCTCAGGAATTTGAATGGGAAAGTATTAGAAAGGGTTGGTGTACAAATTTAAGCCGCGATGAGATGATTATCGTTCTTGTCGTAGGCTTAAACGAGACACTAGTAGAGAATCCTTTTGAAAAACAGTCTTGGGACAATGCTTGTTATAAAGGCTGGTGGGAAGATGAGCTAGAGGAGCTTTGGAAAGAGTTCGTAGATAAAAACGAAAGTGCATTTAAGAAACTCCTTGACCTAGTTTATGTTGCTGGAAAGGAAGACAATGAATATACAGAAGGTGACTGGGATTCCTACTGTAAAAGATTAAGAAAACAGGCATTGTTGTCCGCAGGAAGAGACTGCGATTTTGTCGATGCCTATGGATATATCACAATGAATCCAGAAGAAATTGACCCATGATGGCAGAAGAGTTAAAAGAGGCCGTTATTGATTCACTATGGCATGTTTGGCCAATGGAGAAGCCACCTGAAATATCAGGAACTTTTAAAGAAGCCTTATTAAGAGTGAATCGTGGTGGAAGATTGAAATACTTTATTTGCAGATGGGTTTGGGAAGAAAAGCAAGATAACTTATCTCCGATTAGAGGTTGGTTACATAACGGAAACTACCTTACGGAGATAGATACATATGATGAGAAGTTTGAATGGCTATATATGGAAGACTTAGAAACAAAACAAGATCGATGATAAAAATAAAGAATGTTAGTGATGTTATAACTAATTCATCATCAGAAGTTTTTGTATTTAAAACAAAGAAAAGTCCGGGTGAAGTTTTTGAGCAATTGAAAGAGTTTACTTCGGGGTTTTGTTTACCAGAAATATTTAGTTATAAGAAATTTTTGGAAGATAAAACCTACAGAAGTGATTGGCAGGAACTGGAAATACATTGGAAAGATACCTCAGATCCTTGTAATGTCCTAAATGAATTGATTAAAATGTTCTCTTATGATTGGGAAAATTATAAAGATGAACCTAGATTTAGTTCTTCCTATGCCACATATCATAAATATTTCAAGAAGTTCAAGAAAGAATGCAGAGAGAAAGGATTACGAAACCCAAATAAAGAGGATATTCATCAGTTCTTGAATAAATATCCCACAGACACTTTAATAGAGATGTGGACTAGTGGAGAACCTAGGAGTATTGCAAAACTTGATGGACAAATGATCATGTTTTCTGAAGGTGAAAATTCCATTCCTATAGAAGATTTTGAAAGAATTAACAATACGTTTAACGGATATAATGTTCACTTAGGATGAAGGTTAAGAGTATTTCTGATGTTATTAGCAACAGTAGTAATGAGACTTTTGCAAAGTTAGGTGTTAATAATTTTTCTAGCTTAAAAGAGATATTTGACACTATTCTGAAAATTGGTAGAGAAACAAAAGATATTGACTTCGATGAAATATTCGAACTAGACTATGACCGTAATTATGGAATGCATGACGATGAGATTAAGATAAAAGCTTTAGACCCGTCGTATACAGAAACGGCCAAGAAGTTAGAAAATGCTTTTAATACTTTGTTCGAAGCTGAATTTCACGAAGATGAATTTTGTGGATAAATGGAGACAATAACATTAACTCAACTTAAAGAGATGTGTGCCAATCATGAGCATGTATCTCTTGTGAAAGGATATTACGGAAAAGACTTAAAGTACTACGGCTTAGAGTCTGAACCGCCAAAGATAATAGACTTAGTATTTGATTGGAATGAGCCTTTTGAACATTATGTCTATGGCTTTGGATCTGTTGATTCTTACATGGTCTACTTTAGGGATGCTATAGGAAAGAAACATCATCTTCAATTACTCAAGCATCCAGGTGAAAAGGACTGGACAATAACAATAAGAAAGCCAGGAAGACATCATCAAAGTAATGACTTCTATTTCAGTAAAGAAGAGGCTCAAAAGGAAGTTGATAGAAGACATAAAGAAACCTTAGAGTATCTTAAAAGTATCGAAGATCGCAAAAGAAAAGCAATAGAAACAATTAATAAAGAAATAGAAAAATTAGAAGAAATAAAAGGGTGGTATTCTGACTGAGGGTACCACTTTTACACTTAAAGCCTTAAACATGAAATTAAACTTAAAATAAAGAAAATAGAAAACAAATGGAAACTAGTACAAGTATTGTAAAAAGAGACGAATCACTAGTACGACTGAGTCGTGTTGTTGATGAAAGAGGTAAAGTAGATGTATCAACACTTAGTGAAGCTGACAGAAAGCGATGCCGTGAAATTACCAAGAACATTAAGAATGTAGATTCTTTGTATTCTTTCGGTATGGATATCGCTAATGCAAGAAACGAGGCTAGTGCTCAGCTCTTAGAGATGTCCAAGATTGACAAGGCTGATAAGATTGGTGCTTATGTTACTGATGTTATCGATGCAATCAAAGACGCTGAATATCAAGATCCAAGTAAGATGACTGGATTCCGAGGTTTCATTGCTAGATATATTCCATTCGGTACTGCAATGGTAAAGGCTGGAGATAAATATGTTGTAGCAAGGTATGAAAGCTCAAAAGATGTAGTTGATAAAATCATTGTGGCTCTTAAAGACCAGCAGATTGATTTGAAGAGTGACTACAATACGCTGGACAATATGAAGGAGAAGACAGAATCTTATGTTCAGCAACTCGGAATTCATTACGTGGCTCTTGCTCAGTTCTATGAGGATAAGAAAGCTGAGTTAGAAGAAATGAGAAAGAAAAACCAAGAGTCTCCGGGAACCTACTCTGATCAAGAAATTATTGAGGCCCAAAAGTTCTTGGACGATATAGAGAAACAAGGATATGAATTATTCCTAGCTGCAAATTATAACGCCAACATCATCATTCCTAGTATCGATAAGATGAAGGATAATGCTAATGCGCTGATTCATAACGCAGAGCAAATATCTCAGGTTGTTATTCCTAACTGGGAGATGTCTGTTTCTATGGCTTTGATTAATAAGAGAGCACAAACAGCTGCTGATCTTCAAAAGTTGATCAAAGATAAGAACAATGAAATGATGGTGGCCAATGCTGAAATGCTCCAGAAGGTTACTATTACTCTAGAAAAGGAGGCAAGGCGTGGTGCTTTTGACGTAGAATCTTATAAAGAGGCATTCCGAATCGTTAAGGAAGCTCTTAAGGAATCAGCAGAGAGTGGTCGTCTTGCCAAGGAAGAGATGGCTAAGAATATGATTGAAATCTCCAAGATCAATAAGGAGAATGCTGCTGACCTTGAAAAGATCACACAAGAGTTCAGAAAGTTATATGTTGAGGGAGAAGGACCTCAGATTGGTATCGCTCTTCAATAATAGAAAATAATATGTATTACATTTCTGGAGATTCAACAATTAAAGTAGATAGAACTAGTGAAACTACATTTTGTAGAAGATCACGAAAAACTATTACGAAGAGTTTGAAACCAGAAAGGATAAGTGCAATTCCAACAGAGAATTATAAGTCCTATCTTGATCAAAGAATAGAACAACCTACAGTAAATCTTCCGGCAGTAATTAAAAAAGAAGATCTGCCATTAGAGCCTGGAAAACTTTATCAACTTATGACTTCAAGAGTTTATAAGCTTGAAAAGATCGTTAACACAGAAGATGGCATTAATGCTAATATTGTATCTGTGTATAACGGCAAATTAGATAAAGGTAAGAAGGCGCTAAGTGAAGAAGAGTGCGAAAGGTTAGGGATTGAATTTAAAGAAGGCTTATATCCTCTAAATCCAGGAATGAAGCTTATGCCTTTCGATCCGAATGAGAAGGAATATATACCTGATGATCTTAGTACATATCCAACGAGCTTAATGGAAGGCTCGAAGAATTCTATTAGGCATATGATACTCTGTCTATCAGGATTCTCTAGGACAACTGATTCTGAAATTATTCAAACCCCAGGAGGAGCTATAATTGATGTTGAATTATTTATAGCAACTTTTAAGGTTAGTATGAGAGATACAATTCCACCGCTTTCCGGATATACTGGATGGTTGGAAGATGAGGAATTATCTTGGTCTTTCATCAGTGATAATTTTAAAGGATCAGAGAGAGTAACTCAGGGGGAGCTCTGTGATACTAACGGCAAAATATATCTTATAGTTAAACTTACCAAAAATGGGATTGGAATTTCTCCATATAGCCTGAAAAATAAAACGGCGGGAGATATTTTCAAAGTAACTTGGGATTCTAGTTTTGCTGTAGAAGAAGGGCAAGACACTCCTCAAGAAAAGGTAGAAAATAGTTCGATAGCACCTAGATTTGATAGGAATATATTTATCAAAGACAAAGGTAATATGTATTGGAGAGCTATTGAACCCTCTCTTAAAAATGGTTTACAGAAATGTGTACCATTGGTTATGAGAATATAATAACAATTTGAAAATTTTACAAATTCCTTTAGGGAGACTTGCTTGAGATAAGTAGGTACTCCCTGTTTTTAAACTTATGTTAGACAGAGATATACTTAGACAGCAGATTACAATAATCAAGAAATTAAAAAGGGAAAAGAAAGCAATAAAAGCTCCCTTACTCCCAGGATATAGAATTCGTTTTCTATTTATCTTAAAAAATGAAGATACTGAAGAAGAAGTAATCGTAGATGCCTGGGCTTTTATAAAAGAGATGGACTTGGAGAGAGGACATTTCTTAAAAGCATGGACATTTAGAGAGATTTCTTTGGCAGGGGGAATGATAGACTCTGCTAGACTACATAAGATTGAAGAATTCGA
>OCTW011563192.1_pt1 | contig 24759 bp, 13 predicted proteins | sample 1539671 | NCBI WGS metagenome assembly OCTW01 (sample SAMN02144230, study PRJEB22623) | gut metagenome | biome: sheep rumen | host: Ovis aries | place: New Zealand | reverse complement strand
CTAGGGACGCAGGGGACTTGAATTACATGCAGCAGGACGCACGCGAGAAGGACACAATCCTCCTTTTGGGAGGCTCCCGTCAGCAGGTTGTGGCTATAGAGACGGCAAAGCGCTTGGGATACCGGACGGTGGTCTGCGACTACCTGCCAGACAATCCTGGCCAATACGTCGCGGACGTTGCATATTCCACGAGCACGACCGATCGCGAGGCCGTGCTGGAGGTAGCTCGGTGCGAGCATGCGCGGGGCGTGCTCGCCTACGCGTCGGACCCCGCAGCGCCCACCGCGGCCTACGTTGCCGAGGAGCTGGGACTTCCTACCAACCCGCTGCGTTCCGTCGAGGTGCTCAGCCGTAAAAACCTCTTTCGCAGGCACCTGCATGCCCACGGCTTCCCGTGCCCTGTCTCGCGCGAGGTGGATGCAAATGCGGCGGCCGGTGCGGAACTGGCGCGGCTTGCGCGCGGCATGCACCTGCCCGTGGTGCTCAAACCCACGGACTCCAGCGGGTCAAAGGGAATCACGGTCTTGGACGTGGCGGATGCGGACAGCTTCGACCGCGCGCTTGCGCATGCCAGGTCCTTCTCGCGCAACGGTATCCTCGAGTTGGAGGAGTACATCAGCTACGGCTTCCCCCGCGTCGTGGGCGGAGACGTCTTTGTGGCACACGGGGAGGTTCGTTTCTGGGGCCTCATGAGCTGCCTGCGTGACGAGGAGCTTGGCGGATTGGTGCCAGTGGGCGAGCGTAACCCGTCCGGCCTCACGGCTGTACAAGAGCGGGCCGTGCGCGAACAGATACAGGACCTTGTCACGAGTCTGGACATCCAGTTCGGCGAGTTTAACGTTGAGGTCATCGTCGGTCCGGACGACACACCGTACTTCTTGGAGCTTGGGGCTCGCGCGGGCGGAAACATGATTCCCGTACAGCTTTCCGACATCAGCGGAATCGACCTGGTGGAGGCTAACGTCCGCTATGCCATGGGCGACGACTCCATGGACGTGACGTTCGACGGCAACCAGGAGGCGGTCTGCACCTACGTGCCCCATGCGCGCCGTGACGGCACATTCTCGGGCCTCGAGCTTTCCGCGGACATTGAGGACCACGTGTACAGAACGGTGATGTATCTGGCTGAGGGTGACCACGTGAGTCGCTTCGACGGTGCGAACAAAGCGGTGGGTATAGTGTTCCTACGCTTCGACGACGTGGGGCAGATGGAGCGCCTGTTGGACGGAATATCGGAACGCATACGTGTGCGCGTAGACTGAGCATCCACGTCGTGCCGCGGCGCTAATGCGACGACGCTGACGATGCGGAACGACTTCGCGCCAGGGAAGGGGAGAGAAGAGCGTGAGCTACCGTCTGAGGGAACTCGAGCGTAAGGACATCCCCATCATCAATGGGTGGAGGGCTGACCGAGAGCTCATATCGTGCCTGGGCGCACCGTACAGGTTCATAAACCAAGAGGTCGACGAGGCATGGTTCGACGCTTACATGAGATCTCGCCAAACGTGTGTGCGTTGCGCAATTGTAGAGGGTGACGGCGACATCCTCGGGCTCGTTACGCTTGCGGGCATCGATCACCTGCGGCAGTCTGCCACGTTGCACATCATGATTGGGTCGAGCGAGAATCGCGGCAGGGGCATGGGCACGTTCGCTGTGCTATCTATGCTGCGCCACGCCTTTTACGACCTAAATCTGCGGCGTATAGAGCTGAGCGTCCTCGCGACGAACAAGGCCGCCATTGGCCTGTATGAGAAGTGCGGCTTCGTGCGCGAGGGGACGAGGCGCCAAGCTTGCTACAAGAATGGCGGGTTCGTGGACATGTACGAGTACGGCATCCTTCGCGGCGAGGAGAAGGGACTCTCGTAGCCGGACGCCAATCCGTTCACGTGACCTTACAATGAGCTCTATGTGCCCACTGACGCCACGATTGTGCCACGCGTCGTGAAAGCCCACGTGGCAGGGCGGCTTATACGTCGCGTTCTGCTATCCTAACTGTGTCTGTAACTCAAGAGAGAAGAGCAGCAGCGCATGGAAAAGCAGGATTTGAGCAAGCGCACGTGGGAGGATGTGGCCGTCCTCATTCCGTGCTACAACGAGGCCGTCACCATCGCAAAGGTGATAGACGACTTCAAGCGGTCCCTCCCGGGTGCCATTATTTACGTGTACGACAACAACTCGAGTGACGGCACGGGTGACATTGCGCGAAAGCACGGTGCCGTGGTGCGCCTGGAGCCGCGTCAGGGCAAAGGCAACGTCGTTCGTCAGATGATGCGCGACATCGATGCACCTTATTACATTATGGTTGACGGCGACGATACGTATCCCGCGGAAGCTGCGCCGGAGCTTCTGGAGCCGCTTATCAACGGCGTTGCGGATCACGTGGTAGGAGATCGTCTCTCCAACGGCACATATGGTGAGGAGAACAAGCGTGCCGGACACGGATTTGGCAACGACCTCGTTCGCACGCTTATAAAGTGGCTGTATGGATTCGAGTACAACGACGTTATGACCGGCTATCGGGCCTATAACCGCGTGTTTGCGAAGTCCCTTCCCGTGCTCTCGCCAGGCTTCGAGATCGAGACGGAGCTCTCGATCCATGCGGTGGACAAGCGCTGGCGTATCGCTCAGGTACCCATCGTCTACCGTGACAGGCCGGAAGGATCCGAGTCCAAGCTCAACACCGTGGGCGACGGCATGAAGGTCCTCAAGATGATCTTCTCGCTCTTCAAGGACTACAAGCCCCTGCCATTCTTCTCCATCCTCGCTCTGATACTACTCGTTATCGGCCTCTGCGTGGGCATTCCGGTCATCACGGAGTTCCAGGCGACGGGACTGGTGCCGCGCCTGCCTACGGCCATCGTGGCAGTTGCGTTTTGCGGTCTTGCGGCAATGATGTTTGTCTGCGGCCTCATCCTGGATACCTCCGTCAAGGGACAGAGGCGCTCTTGGGAGCTAGAGGTCATGCGCTTGTACGATGAGGAGAACCAGAGGAAAGGCGCGTAGCATGGGACCTGATGCTCTGACACGCCGCGTGCTGGCACATGGTTTTGCAAGGCACGTGTTCGTGGTGGCATTGGGCATCTCGCTTGCGTCCGTTCTTGCGGTAAGCGTGGTGCCGACAGTCGCGAAGGCAGAAGAGGATAACCAGCAGGGGGCAGTCGCGCAGGTTGCGGTTGTCCCCGCATCAGTTGGGGAGGAGCTGCGGCAGTCCACGGCAACCACGAGCCAGGGACCTACGCAATCGGCGGAGATTCCGTCAGCGAGCGAGGAGACACCCGTGTCGCCTTCCGGCTCCGGCAAAGCAGCCACGGACGTCGCCCAGGGAGCGGATGCGGTTACGAATCCGCAGGCAGACGCCAAGCGGGATGCTGCCGATGCCTCGGCGGGTGCCAAGGCCGCCGCCAGCGACGCGTCGCCCGCCGCGGTGCCCGAGGATATATCCGTTCCAGGGGAGGACAAGCTTCCCGAGGGCACCTATGCCATCGTGTCCGGTAACAGCAGCCACATGGCGCTCGACGTGAGTTCCGCTTCCAAGTCCAATGGCGCCAACGTACAGATTTACGAGGAGAACGGGACGGACGCTCAGCACTGGCGCCTCACGTACAACCGCGACACGGCAAGCAAGTATTACGGCATGGTGCGCCTGGTCAACGTAAACTCCGGCAAAGCGCTCGACGTGTGCGGTGCCCTTGCCAAGTCCGGCGCTAACGTGCAGCAGTACACGGCCAATGGCAGCTCGGCTCAGTGGTGGCAGCTTGTGCAGGATGCGAAGGCGCAGGGCCGCTCTGGTTATCTCCTGCGCTCCGCACTCCAGGGCGACTTCGTCCTGGACGTGAGTGGCGGACGTCTTGCAAATGGGACCAATGTGGGGATCTGGGCATCAAACGGGACCGCAGCCCAGAGGTTCACGTTCGTGAACCTTGCGGATGAGAAGAACGACCCTTGGATGACCAGTGGCGTGGCCATGCTCGCCCAAGAGCATGCCGCGGACCTCACCGATGGCACCTACGTCATCTCGGCCTCCGGGAACATCCGCTCGGTCTTGGACGTGTATGCCGGCAGCAGGCAGAATGGCGGGAACGTTCAGGCATGGACTAGCAACGGCTCCGGTGCACAGCGTTGGGTGGTATCCACCTCCGTGGCGTCTGACGGGACGCCTTGGCGCACCGTCAGGAACGTTGGGTCCGGTAAGGTGCTCGACGTCTACGCGGCTGGCACCGCCGCGGGCACGAACGTCCAACAGTATGCCTCCAACAACTCCGACGCGCAGCACTGGGCCATCGTCTCTAACGGCGACGGCACCCTCACGCTCAGGTCCGCCCTCGGCAGGAACCTTGTTCTCGACCTCTGGGGTGGCTCCGCGGCTAACGGAACAAACGTCGATGTCTACACGGCGAACGGCACGTCAGCGCAGAAGTTTGTGTTCACCCTTGCAACACCGGCCGCGCTTGCGTCCGAGGGCCGGGTCGTAGCCGACGGCCTGTATGTCATCAAGACGTCCGACGGCAAGGCCATCGACGTCCCCGGTGCTTCCGTGGCAAACGGCCAACAGCTTCAGACCTACGCGGCAAACGGAACGCAGGCTCAGGTGTTCGCCGTGAGCTTCGACAAATCCACCGGCTACTACCACGTCAGCAACCTCAACTCCATCGCCGCGCTCGACCTCGACAATGGGGATGTGCTTCCGGGTGGCAGGGTCCAGCAGTGGGCTTACGGCAGTGGCAACAAGAACCAGCTCTGGATCTTCCGGGAGGGTGCCAACGGCACGTTTTCGATCCTCTCGCCCTATGCGAACCTTGCCCTTTCGGTTTCGGAAGGCAAGCTGACCACGTCCTCACTCGCAAGCGCCGCGCTTTGGAGACTTATCCGGTACGAGATTCCCTCTGGCATGTATCAGATTACTAATCGTGGCAACGGGTTCGTGATGGATGTCCCCTCGGCGTCATGGGCGTCGGGTACCAAGATTCAGACGTATGCTTCCAACGGCACAATGGCGCAGAAGTGGTACCTCCATGACGTTGGTGGCTCCTTCGCGGACGCCTACACGTTACAGAGCGTTGGCTCTGGCAAGTATCTTGCACCGTCCGGCAGCGCAGTGGTCCAGGTCGAGTATCCTCAGGCTGCCACGTGGAGCATGGGCTTCCAACCTGGCGTCGGCTTGGTGCTGGGTGAGGTTGCTTCCGGTAGGTTCCTGTATGCGAATCCCATGCTGACGCTCGGTACGGGCAATCTTTCTAACTGGGGCTGGAAACTCGTGGACACTACCCTTGACTTCAGCGGCGAGTACGAGTTCGCGCCAGCATCCAATACGGGGCTCCGGCTCGACGTCAATGGCTCATCCGTCTCTGACGGGACAAACGTTCAGGTGTACAGCTCAAACAGCACAAAGGCCCAGCGTTGGATCATCAGCTCCGATGGTGACGGCTGGTTTGCAATTCTCTCTCGCAATTCCGGAAAGGCACTCGACATTAGCGGTGCGTCCGGCCAGGATGGCGCGAACGTCTGGCAGTATGCCGGTAACGGGACGAATGCGCAAAGATGGTTCTTTGAGATCGGCAACTATGGCATTGTGGTCAAGTCTGCATTGGGAACGGTACTTGGCACGGCCTCGGGCTCTATGAGCGGATCAAACGTATCCGCACAAACGGGGACTGACCTTGCTTACCAGTGTTGGCTCCTCAAGCCCTTCGCGGTTGTCTCGTATCTCATCGCAGTAGATCCGGGTCATGGTGGAAGCGACCCCGGTGCGTCGGGCAACGGCCTCCAAGAGAGCGCACTAACGTGGAAGATTGCTTCCGCGATCCGCGAGAGACTCGTCACGAGGGGAGTAGGGGTCTATTTCACGAAGACCCAGAACGAGTCGGTCTCCGTCAAGGATCGTGTGCTCCGTGCCGTTAGCGCGAACGCTAAGGCTCTCGTCAGCGTCCATATCAACAGTGCAGATTCGTCTGCGCAGGGCGCGCTCGTGCTTACGCCTAATGCGAGCTCCTACAACAATTGGCTCCATAACGAAGGCCGCAGGCTTGGTTCCTATGTGCTTCAGAACATCGCTAAGCTCGGTATCGAGAACGATGGCTTCCTCGAGCGAAACTATCCGCAGGATGGCTCTGATCAGTCAAAGTACGCAGACGGTTCTGTTGCGGACTACTACGGCATCGTGCGTTACGCTCGCCAAAGGGGCATGCTCGGCGTGATCATCGAGCATGGGTTCATTACGAATCCCCATGATGCTGCTCTGTTCTCAAGCGATTCATTCCTCAAGAAGCTTGGCCAGGCTGACGCTGACGGCATCATTCAGATGTACGGTACGAGCGGTGGGATATCTTCCTCAGGCTCCACGAACCTGAGGAATCACGGGGATGCATCCTCGCAAGACGGCATAAATACGACAATCATGGGCGTTACACGTACGAATGCAGCACAAATCGTCCGTTACTTCAAGGAGAAGGGCGCGGTCTACCCTGCGAGCGTGTACAGCAGCAAGGGCGCAGCTTCTATCGAGGACTTCGCAAGGATTCTGGTTGAAGAGGCGACAGCCGAGGGTGTCCGAGCAGAGGTTGTCTTTAGCCAAGCCATGCACGAGACGGGCTGGCTCAAGTTCGGTGGCTTGGTCACGGCGGAGAAGTGCAATTTTGCCGGACTGGGTGCAACGGGCAACTCGGCTGACGGCCCCTCGACCGATTACGGTCGCGGCTACGCATTCGCAGACGTGCGGACTGGCATTCGCGCCCAGGTTCAGCACCTCAAGGCATACGCGAGCACGGAACCATTGGTCAACACCTGCGTCGATCAGCGTTTCAAGTATGTTACCAGGGGGTGCGCTCCAACTGTCGGCTCTCTCAGTGGCAAGTGGGCAGTTCCCGGCAACGGTTACGGTGAGAGCATCGCCAGTGTTATGACGGAGCTATTAAAGGCATAACGCGATTTCGTACCAGTTTCCGTTTCAACGAGGCTCAGGGGCCTGCTTCCAAGGTGGGAAGCAGGCCCCCTACGTGTTGGTGATGCATGCGCGTGTCGTTGCGCACTTTGGTCATGCGATGTATTTACCATACCGATGCAGGTTTAAGCAGCTGATATGTCTCCGTAACCTCCGCTCTCGCCACTACACCAAGCGTGAGGTTTCGACAAATGAGCGAATCCGCATCTCCGCAAGCTGCAGTTAATCTTGCTGGCACGGATACTGCTAAGTTGAGAGCAGAGTGCTGGGGAACAGCGACTGTGAGCAGCCTATCTATGAGGATTGAATTGGACAGGGGGTAGGCTTCCTATCGCATCAGTGATGAACAAGTCGCTTTATTGCATTTCTCAGGCTGTATCCTTCTGGTCGCTTTGGGGACTTTGAGTCTCGCTGTGTCAGAAGTGCCGCTTCTGCATCCCGAGCTCGCTTTTTTGCCGCTTCAGTCTCTAGATGTTCTTGCCAGTGGACTGCGTACTCAGCATTGTCCCGTTTATACTCGCCTTCCCATAGCGAATCCCACATCTTCTGAGGGATTGAATCCGTCTTTGGAACAGACTCATAATCAAGAATCGCGTTTCTGAATACGCGGCGCCAGAAAGACGCGGCATCGAATTCTTCGAGCAGTTCTTCCTGCATGCGTGCCTCTCTGCCAAGCTTATTTCGCAGAGACTCGTTCTCGAGTATGGAACAGATTGTCGCGGCCATCAGGTCGGAGTTGTCCTGAGGTACAGATATGAGGCCTTGCGGTTGTTGCAGGAATTGCAACGTCGGAATGTCATACATTACGCAGGGAACACCAAACACCTTGCTTTCGGCAATTACGAGTGAATACCCTTCGGTTGATGATGTAACAATATGAATAGCGGCTCGCTGATAAAAGGGCCTGAGATTCCTATGCGCGCCCGCAAACGTCACGTGGTCGCTAATGCCCAGATTGGATGCGATGGAAATTAGCTCCTCTTCGTATCGAGCGTCTCCTGATCCAACTATTGTGAGGTGCGCTTCTGGATGGCGGCCGACAACTTTAGGCATCATCTCCAGCGCGCGCTCTGGGTGCTTGTCTTCCTGGGAAAGTCGTCCTACCCAGAGCAGTTCGGCACCTTTGAGCCTTGAAACCTCTTCGCACTTGCAGGAATAGCGGGGAAGATTGATCGTGCGGTAGACTCTGGAATTCGATAGTCTCCAGAAAGCCTCGTCGCAGTCGCTAAGGCATACGATTCCGTCGGCTAAAGAGTAGGCCACTGGCAGAACTTTGTGGCCATCAAAGATGGAAGTCGCCAACTCTGTATAAGCGCCATGCGTGTGCACTATTGTTGCGACGCCGCACAGCTTAGCGGTCAAGAGGTCCCAAGGCGCAAGCTGGCTCGTCCATTGATTGTTGACAAAGACATCTACATGATTGTCAACAAGGGCATGTTGCAAGGCTTGCGCTCGCTCTAGATAAGAATCTGCATAGCGGTCTTGTTGTGGGGGTAGCTCGATCCAAGTGACCCCGTCTGGGGGCTCCTGCTCCGATTTCCCCTCGTCCGTCAGGAGCACGACACGCAGCCCCATTGACACCCACAGGTTGCATAGGCGTACGACCACATCTTCAGCACCGCCTATACCGATGCGCATGTAATGAATTGCAACGACGTCGACTTCATGGGCCACTGGTTGGAGTGCTGATGAGCCGCGGATTGAAGTAAGCGCAGGGATAGGATCCTTTTGAGCGTGAGAATAGATCGAAGACGCAATCTGCGCAGGTTCAAATTCCTTGAGCAGCCTAGTTAGCATTGCAGGGCGTTTGGACGGGAGAGTTTCGTCGAGCAATTGGCTAACGGCCTGCTCGATTGAATCGTGACTATTTGCACTAAGGCACATGGGACCTCCACAATATGGGTAGCGAATTCGAGACAACACTATAGCGGTATTTATTCATGCGATAAATTTCCCTGAGCTGACGTAGGTCTACGGTATCCTTTTAATATTATGGGACGGTGCAAGTATTCTATCGTTGGCGGCGCGTTGTACGCGCGTCCGCCAAGGTCGTCAGGGGTGTGCGTATGCCTAAGTTTTCCGTGGTAGTAGCGGCGTATAACATTGAGAAATACGTCGGTCGTTGCATGAGGAGCCTCAAGGAGCAAAGCCTGAACGACTTCGAGGCGATTGTCATTGATGACTGCAGCACGGATGACACTCTGTCCGTCATCGAAGATGCGGTTAGGTCTGATGACAGGTTTAGCATCGTACGCCATGAGCGGAACGAGGGGCTGCATGCTGTGCGGAAGGATGGCGTCTCCAAGGCTACCGGTGAATTCATACTGCTTCTCGATGGGGATGATGAGCTTAAGCCAGACTTTCTCGAGAACCTTTACGAGAGATGCGCTTCAGCTTGTGCGGACATTGTCCACTTTGGCATTACGGTCGTGCCAGAAGGCGTCTCGGAAGAGGAGTGTGCTGCCTTCGAGTCCAACAACAACCGCCCCTCGGGTACGATTCGGGGCGGCGAAGTCTTGCAGAGGATATTCTCGGAAGATGAGGGACAGCTCATGGATTGGCGCGTTACGCAACGTGCCTACCGCACGCCAATCCTTCAACATGCCTTCTCGCTCATGACTGACGAGCGTCTCAATCGTGCAGAGGATGGCTATGAGTGTTTCGTAATCGCTGCCGAGGCACAGTCCTCGGTCGGTGCCGAGGACATCCGGGGTTATGTCTATCACTACGGCTGCGGTATTACCGGAGCATCCAAAATCCGTGCTGGACGATTTGGAGAGTTCTCAGAGTACTTCAAAGAATGCATCGACGCGACAGCGAGCTACGTGCGAGAAGTCAATTCTTCCAGTGTGTCCAAAGCCTTCGATGGCTTCAGGCACAAGATGTACGAGCTACTTGCAAATGATTGGAGCGTGCGAGTTCCCGAAGATGAGAAGGACGAGGCAGCCAGCCTTTTCGTCGAGCATTGTGGTGCGGCTGTGGTCGCGCGCGAGCTCTGGCGTTTCGTAAGGGACAGGGCGTATCCGTTCATTAAGGAGAGGAGCATTCCCGGCGAAGATGATGAGCTTTGGAGTTTGGTAAGGCATGCGAGTAGGGTTTATGTCGCAGACGACGTGACTGACGAGGCCGGCATGCGCTTCAGGGACATGCGTCGTACCGCAAGATACTATGCGCGCGAACTCTCGTGTAGGCGGCGTTTCAGTCAGTATGCAGACCAGAGCATCCGGATTCTCGTGACGGCACACAAGCGGGTTTCTATTCCAGACTCGCTCATACTCCAGCCGGTTCAGGTTGGTCCCGGGAACAAGGGCGATAGGTTCGTTGACTACTTGCACGACGACGAGGGAGAGAATATCTCCAATCTCAACCCAATGTACTGCGAGCTGACGACGCAGTACTGGGCATGGAAGAACATCAAGTCCGACTATGTAGGGTTCTGTCACTACCGCCGGTACTTCAACTTCACTGAAAAGCTCTATGAAGAGAATCCGTACGGCGAGGTTATGGATGGCTCCATTGACGAGACTGCTGTCGAGAAGTACGGTCTCTACGATAAGGCTATCAGGAAGTGCGTCAGTGGCTACGATGTGATCACCACGGGATTCCATGACTTGCGACAGTTCCCCGGCGATGCGGAGACTCCGCGTGAGCAGTATGCGGCAGCCGAGAGACTGCACTACCGTGACCTAGAAGCTGTGGCTCAAATCGTCAAGGACATGCATCCTGACTACTCAATTGATGTTGACGAGTTCCTGGATGGCCATCTTTCGTGCTTCTGTAACATGTACATCATGCGAAACGACATCTTCTCGGCGTATTGCGAGTGGCTCTTCCCGATCCTGGAGAGGTTCTGCGCTGACGCTGACATGTCTCATTACAGCAAGGAAGCCCTACGTACACCCGGACATCTTGCCGAGAGGCTTTTTAACATCTACTACAAGCACGCCATGCGAACGAATGCGGGCTGGAAGACCAAGCAGCTCCAGTGTGTGCACTTCGAGAATCCAGATGAGAAGGCCGACCTTGCACCGCTCGTAGAGTGGGAGCCTGACCTTGTGAGGGGAAAAAGGCTGATTCCTGTCGTGTTCGCATCCGACGATGGTTACGTCCCCATGCTCACCACGACGATTGGGTCGATGCTCCAGAATGCCTCTAAGGACTACTTCTATGACATAGTGGTACTTCAGCGAAACATTGCCTACGAGCATCGGCGCACAATGGAGAACTACCTGGCTCGTTACGCCAATTCTAAGCTGCGATTCTACGATGTAACCGACCTTGTTAGTGGCTACGATCTTGCTACTAACAATGCGCACATCAGTATGGAGACGTACTACCGCTTCCTAGTTCAGAAAATCTTTGCGGGCTATGACCGTGTGCTTTATCTCGATTCCGACCTCGTCATCAGAGGCGACGTCAGCGAGCTCTTCAATGTCGATATGGGAGACAACCTAGTGGCGGCAACGCGTGATGTGGACTATCTAGGCAATCTGAATATGCCAGATGGCAAGCGTCTCGAGTACACGAGGAATACTCTGGGGATGTCGGACCCCTACGCATATTTTCAGGCAGGCGTCTTAGTACTAAATACGCGAGAGATGCGGAAGCTCCACGACGTCTCCGAGTGGATGGAGATAGTTTCAAAGTCTAACTTCATATATGACGATCAGGATATTCTTAATGCAGAATGCCAGGGTAGAGTCTACTATCTACCTGCATGCTGGAATGTGATGCACGATTGTGCCGGTCGCGTGGGCAAGGTGTTCTCCTGGGCACCGAATGATGTTTTCGATGCATATAACGCTTCGCGTCAAGATCCCAAGATTATCCACTACGCGGGATTTGAGAAGCCTTGGGTGAACTCTAATTGCGATTTCGCGAACGTTTACTGGGAATATGCCCGTGATACCCCATTCTATGAGGTGCTGATAGATAAGCTTGCAAGGCTGATGACGGATAATGCCATTAGACACTCGGATGCGGCCCTTGAAGAGCGCGTACCGCGTCACGAGAAGGCTGTTTCGGAGGACAGTCCCATACGCCGGCTTATCGATCCCATTGCTCCTTATGGAACCAGGCGCAGGGAGGTAATGAAGTCCATTGGTCGGGCAGTCCGTGGAAAGAAGTAGTCATATGCACAATATGGCTTCAAAACTCAGGTCAAATTGTTTATCACCCCGTCTTACAGTGCCCGTGCTGCTGGGAATACTGTTCGCATGTGGTGATCAGGTGGCAAGTTCTGATGGCAGACTCTATGAATCGGTTTCTGTGCTAGGGGCTAAGGCCATCTTCTACGTGTTGCTATTCACCGTGGCCTTCGTCTTCGGCGAGAGGCTTATTCGTTTGCTTAGCGTGAAGAATGCTGAGTATGGAACTGCCAGCTGCCGCGGTGACGAAATTGATGGTGGTCAAAGAGCTGAACATTTCCACAAAGGTCTTATTGACTACAATCGAAACTTTCGTAATCTACTAATCAATGGCGGTATCATAGCTCTTTGCTGGTTACCATATATCGTCTGTCTCTACCCGGGCGTCTATTGGTCTGACACTTCAAAGCAACTTCTCATGCACTATGGTGTCGTCACCTTGACGGACCATCATCCATTCGTGACGACTTTTCTGTTTGGTCTTATGGCAGATTTCGGTAAGTCTCTATTTGGAAGTGCCATACTCGGACTCTATATCATTGTGCTTGTACAGATGGCGTCTGCGGTTCTTGTTCTTGCGTATGCAACACTGTATTTGCGAGAGCTTGGTGTGCCAAAGGTTGGCTGTCACATCGCGCTAGCCTTCTTTGCGCTGTTTCCGCTCTTTCCCGTGATGTTTACTTCCTTGGTTAAGGACACGCTCTCAGTACTGTTTTTCATCCCGTTCACCATGGTGTACGTAAGGGGATTTGCTAGTGAGGGGCGAAATCTCCTTCAGTTGAGAAACACGGTGTTGCTCTTTGTACTGGGGCTGCTTGCCTGCCTGACAAAAAAGGCAATGGTATACATCATTGTGCCCTCATTGCTGCTTACTGTGTTTGCCAGGATACCTACGAGAGCGAAGGTAAACGGTGCTATTGCTGGCGTGACCATAGCTATCACAATGCTCGCTGTCGTTCCAAGGGTTGTCATGCCGGTATTGCATGTTGCCCCCGGTGGAGCACAGGAGAGTATCCCCTTTGCTATCCAAGAGGTTGCGCATGATGTTAAGTACAACGAAAGTGAGCTAACGCTGCATGACCGGGAAATCATTGCGGATTTCTTGCCATTGAAGTATTCTGAAATTTCAAAAGCTTATAATTGGCAAATTGCTGATCCGGTGAAAGGGACGCAGCTTAGGAACCCCGCACTAATGGGAGATTTCCTAAAGTTATGGGTTGGGCAGTGGATTAAACATCCACTTGGACATTTCGAGTCATGGGTTGGACTGACGGAGGGCTGGTTTAGCTTTTCTAACGTAGATGGAACGCCCAATTACATGGTTGTTTGTACGGAATCAGCTTGGTACTATGATCCTATACTCTCATACGTGTCGGATTGGCCTCTTAAAGAGCTCCACAGTGGTGCGGCGCGTGCACTCTATAATACTGAACAAGGAATCCCTATCATTAATATCCTATTTTATCGCTCATTTTGGGCCTCTATCTTTCCCTGCTTTGTTTTATATATTGCACTTGGGACAAATCGCACGCGTTTTTGGCAGTGTTTTCTCTCGATAATGCCGATGATCATGACGTTCTTTTACCTCATGTTGGTGCCCGTTTCTGGTATGGGAGGGGAACCGACTCGGTACGTCTTCCAGCTTGTCTGCACATCGCCCATCTACTTTGCTTATATATTTCTGAGGTATGGACGCGACTTTGCTGGCACGTCATCATACAAATCCGATCTCGTTCGCGCCTAACGGAGCATGGGAATATAAATGTCTAAACGCATTGTTGGTCTTGATGCAATTAAAGGCATCGCGATGTGTCTCGTGGTGCTCTTGCATTATTCGTTTTACACAAAATACTATTCAAGCGGTCTTGCTGGGACCGCAGCAACGGTACTCTGCGTTGTATGCGTCCCGCTTTTCTTCCTGGTAAATGGGGCATTACTGCTCCCTCGGAGGATAAAGCCACATCACTATAGGAATGTGCTCAAGATGATTCTTGTCGTCTTAGTGTGGAAAGTGATTGCGGCTTTGTTTTTTGTTTTTGCAAATGCTGGCCATCAAGTCTCGTTTAAGGACTTCCTTTCGTTTCTTTTAGGGGGACAGCTGGGTGGCTATCCTGCCGGCTATTTCTGGTTCATGAACGCGCTCATCGGCATTTATTTGGTATTCCCACTGGTTAAGCAGGCATTTGATTCTAGGGATCGAAAACCACTTATCGCCCTAGTTGCTGTAATTTTCGGGTTCACCGTATGTAAAGATACACTTAAGCTTCTACTTCAGTTACTCGGTATGGTGACGGGCCACGAGTTCGCTTCATTACTGGGGGGGCTTGGCGAGTTCTACATCTTTGGAAATTATGGCTATACGTTGCTTTATTTCATCACTGGTGGGTTTCTCTTTGAACTTATTTTTCAGGGGGATGGAGAATCCGGTCGAATTAATACAAAGTTGGGCGTTAGGCTATCTGAACTTCTCAGTAAGAGGGGACTTCTATTAGTCTCTGCGCTTAGTTGTTATATTCTAACTTTTTGTATTCAAAGGTTCCAGAATGCCACTCAAGGTGCAAATCTTATTGTGCTTGATGGATACTGGCTTCTTCCCACGTATATTGGGGCATCGGCGTTCTTTTGTCTCATGGCACCGGTCCGCTTTAGGGCCACTGCAATTCGACGCCTAGTTACGACAGTGGGTAAGAACACTTTCGGGATTTATATGCTGCATATGTTTGCCCTTACGTTATTCTCGAAGTTGCAGCAGACCGGCATGTTTGCTTTCATGGGTACGATGCCAGGCTTTGCTGTCACTATTGCTAATATTGGTTGGGCTATTTTTCTTTTTGCCTGCTGCTGTTGCATATCGCTTATTCTCAGACGTGTGCCAATCATTGGTAGAATATTTTCACTATGATTCGCTCATAATAACCAATCAATTCCGTATGAAATCGATGCCCCGGAAACGGGGTTTGAGTAGTGACGTGTCGTTCTGATGCTACGGACAGCTTGACTTGGTACATATCTGATTCCGTGTCAGTTTGGCAGTTTCGAGCGGGGAAAGCACAGGCTTCATTGAGCTTTTGGAGCGCAAATGTCATCACGTTTAGAGAGAGGGAACTTTCAAGTGAATAGTGTCCCAAGTCGTTATGTGGGAGGTCATTATGGAACGCGTGATACAAGCAGCCAATATAGCGAAGGTGAATGTAAGAAATGGAAGCTGCTCCTTTTCTGTAGCTGTGCAATCTCTTCCTATATGTGTGCTCGCTACCTTCAGTTTGGTTATGAGTTTATTGTTTGGATGTGCCTTTTTACTGTAGAGTACATTTGTGCTAGGAAGCTGATTGCTTGGCGTCACTTTCTGAAAAGAAGCGCGTGTTTTGTGGTGGGCATTTTTGCGGTGCTATTCGATGTCTCACTGATCCTTGGATATCATATTCATACGGGTGATAGGTATGCCGGGCTAATGGCAGAGAACTATATCGCCGCCTATTCGTATGCTGATTTTGCTGCTTTCATTGTAATGCTGCCAGGATTGTATGCAATGATGTTATATCCCGTACTGGCTTCGCATTGCGCAAAATCAACGCTGCAGAAGAGTAGTAGAAGAGTGTTTCTGAATATCGTTTCGTGGCAAAGAGTCCTTGTTCTGGCTTTGATCATCTTTGTTTCTTGGATTCCGTATCTCGTTACGTATTGGCCAGGATTCATTTTTCCGGATTCGGGATCGAGTATTGGCCAGGCGCTAGGCTTTTACGGATATAGCAATCATCATCCGGTTGCATATACGCTATTACTACAGTTTTGGCTTACTATTGCCTCGACAATCGGCGCTGGCCATACAATCGGCATCGGGCTTTCCTCCATCGCGCAGATGATTGTGATGGCAGTAGTTTTCGCCTATATGGTTGAATGGATGGTTGTTCGCTTCAATCTCAGGAGAATCTGGTATACAGCATTGCTTCTGCCATTTGCATTGACCGCATATGTGGCGACATACGGAATCGCCCTTTGGAAAGACCCTCTCTTCTCAGTAGCGATCATTGTTCAGACTTTATGTATTGCTGATTATGTCTGGTCGAAAGGCGATTTCATCAGTCATAACTTGTCATGGTATCTAGCCTTTATCCTGAGCGGCATCATTCTTGTGCTTTTCAGAAATAATGGCGTTTTTGTATTTGTGGTTTCCGTAGCAGCTATTGCGATGCTGGGGATTCGTTGGCACAAAAAAGCTCTTGCGACATGGTCATCTGTTGTCCATCCCATCATCTCTGCACTCATCGTCTTGGTCGTATTCGCCGTTTTTACCGGACCCGTCTTCTCCTATCTCAATGTAGCTCCAACTGAGAAAGTAGAGAGCGTAGGGGTCCCCTTGAATCAGATGGCTCGCGTAGCTGCACTTAATGGGGATATGAGCGGGTCAGACAAAGAATATATGAATGAGCTATTGCCGATTGCTGAGTATAAGAATGTGTATCGTCCATGCTGTACAGATTTACTAAAATGGGACAGAAGATTTAACGGCGACGTTCTTAAAAAGAGTTTGTGGGAGCATTGGATTTCCATGTTTGTTAGAAACCCGCGCGTCTATTTCGAGGCGTGGGAACTTCAGACATTTGGATTCTGGGCGGTTAATCCAGGGGATGTGAAAGGAGTCTGGAGCTGGAATATTTCTGGGGGCGCACCGTATAACAATAATCCCGAAGCGGATCCTGAGGAATTCGATATTCACTTTGGACGCTATAACAAAAGCAATTCACTCACGGCGCTATTTCCTGAAGATGAGTGGTCCTTGCCAATTAGTTGGATCCTATGGGGTATTTTGTATCTCTGCATTCTCGGATGCTGCGATCAAAGAACGGATGTGTTGGTGATCGTAATGCCGTCTCTAGCGTTGTTGGGCACCCTTATAATTGCATCCCCTGTTTACTATTGGCCCCGATATGGAGCCGCAAGTCAATTTCTTGCACCTCTCTTTGTGCTTCTGTTTTTATCGGAGGTACTAGGGCCAAATTGGCAGAATTTGATGTGGTCTTCCATAGAAGCGAAGGCTATCGACTCAATTCCGTCTTGAACATAAATGCTCGCGCCACGACATCTGGCAGTGGCTTTACCTCGAATGTTAGTGGGTGGTGTTAGCAGCCCCTCTTCGGTCTCTTCCTCTCCTTGCAATCAAGCCCTCCTCGGCATAATGTGGGCGATCATGCGCTCCCCGACGGTCTCACTGTGATTAGCCAAGCCTGACTTTCGGTTTAACCCGTAAATCAGAGGCTATCAAACACTGCGGGCGTTCGGGTGCCTGAAGGACGAGTTCTTCCGGAACTGGGTGTGGCCGAGCTTCGATGCGTTCAAGAGGGATCTCGAAGCCTACGTCGTCCATTGGAACACGAGAAGGCGGCAAGCTAAACTGAAGGGACTGACCCCGGAGGAGTTCTGGAATAAGTCCCTGAATACGGCTTAGTCTCTATTTGGCCGTCCAAGTTTGGGGTGCAGCTCACGAGCCTACCGGGCCGGCCATTAAAGTGTAAACTCGCGACCACGTCAGGGAAGGTCGACATACGCGTGCCCAGACCCAAGGGCGAAAGGTTCACCACAGCGATCATCGATCGATACCTTCGCTTTGAGACCTCGGTCGAGAAGTCCATAATCGAGACCGTGCGGGTGTGAGGTAAAACGTCTACTGCGTTCGCCAGCCAGTGATTTAGACTTACTGAAAACTGCTCTCTTGTACTTTCATGTGGGGCTGAATAAGTCTTTCGTTCCTACGGGAGGAATCGAATTATGGTGACGTGGAATAACGCGCACTGTTCTCACATCGCCGCGGCGGCAATAACCGCTGCGCTGTCTGTTGCGATATCGCCGGCTTGGGTCGCGCTTGCGGAGGAGCCTGCCGATGACCAAGCCTCTGCCCAAATGGACAGTACGTCCGTCTCCTCTGTGGGACATGCTCTATCAAGCGACGTCAACTCGGAGTTTTCTGTCACCTCGACGCCTACGGACGTCGACAGCGGAGCAAGCGCGCTGCCTAGTGGTGAAGTATCTTCCGAAAACACGAATGCTGGTAATGACTTGGCTAAACGGCAGAATATTCTCGATGCCAGGTCCCAGGGAACGTCCTCAAACGACGCCGAAATTGTTGCGAAACCTTCGACTGCGTCTGTGGAACAACCTGTGCCCTCCGTCGAGAATGACGGTCAGAATGAGTCGAGGACTTTGGCAGAAGTTGCCGCAGACAACAGGGATGGAGCCATCGTCAAAACTGGTACCTATGTAATTCGCAATCGCGGCATGGCGCTTGACGTGAGTGGCGGGTCTGGCGCGGACGGTGCCAATGTTCAGCTGTGGCAAGAAAACGGTACCGCAGCTCAGGAATGGAACGTGACTGTCGATGCGGACGGCTACGTTACACTGAAGAATCTGAAGTCGGGGAAGGCTCTAGATGTTTGCGGCGCTTCGGGAAAGCCCGGCGCAAACGTACAGCAATACTCTCCAAACGGGACTGCCGCACAGCGCTGGGTGGTGGAGAAAAATAATGGTGCGCTGCGTCTTCGCTCGGCGCTTGGATTAGACCTCGTCTTAGACGTGTGGGCGGGATCAAGGGCGAATGGCGCAAATGTTCAGCTGTACACGGCAAACGGAACTGCGGCCCAAACATGGGAGTTTGTGCGGCAGGAAGTGGGGGATATTGCCGCTCGTAATGTCAATGGCGAAATCCTTCCGTCTGACACGTATGTGCTACAGGGCTCGGACTCTGGGGTTGTGCTTGAAATTGGTGGTGGATCGACCGCGAATGGCGCTAACGCTCAGGTTTGGCGCGCGAATGGTTCGGGTGCGCAGGCGTGGCGTACAAGCATTGACGAGCTTGGCTACATAACGCTTGTCAATGCTCGGTCCGGAAAGGCGCTTGACGTTTCTTGCGGCAATGCGCGACGTGGGCAGAATGTTGACCAGTACGACCCAAATGGCACGGGTGCCCAAAAATGGATTGCTGAAAAGAAGGGCGATGCCATCGTGTTGCACTCCGCCCTGAACTACGGACTTGTCTTGGACGTGAGCGGCGCGAACATGTCCAATGGGACTAATGTCGCCCTGTGGGATGCCAATGACACTAAGGCGCAATCCTGGCATGTGTGGAGGGCCTATCCCGAAGTGGCTGCCACTGGACGCTCTGTTATGGATGGCGTCTATGCGGTGAGGTCCGTGAAGAGTGGAAGGGTCGTGGACGTAAGCGGCGGCAGCTTGGTCGACTGTGCGTCAGTTGGTACTTACACAGCAAACGGAACGGGTGCCCAAGCGTGGCGCATTAAGCTCGATGACGATGGCTTCTATGAGATTAGGAACGCTCAGAGCGGAAGGTGCCTGGATGTCGTTGACCGCGTGGTAATTCCCGGTGCGTCGATTCAGCAGTGGGGGTTGAACGGGCAGAGATGGAACATCGTAACCGATTCGGTTGGGAAGACCTTCAGAATCGTGTCCGAGGTGAGCGGTCTTGCGCTGGCGGTCAAGCCCGATGGGAGCCTCACGACGGCCAAGGTTGATCTATTGGACGAGTCCCAGCTCTTTGACCTTTCGGAGGCAGTGCTTCCTACGTTGGCGGATGGATGGAAGGCAATTGCTGCGTTTGGGACCGGGAAGGTGCTTGACGTCCCCGGTGGGTCCACCAAAGCGGGCGTCACCGTACAGACCTACTCGCCGAACGGGTCCAGGGCGCAGAGCTGGTGGACTCGCAGACAGAAGGATGGCTCGTATACCCTTCAGGCCAGCAACTCCGGGCTCTACCTTACTGAAGAGAACGGCGCAAAAATGGAGAAGGATGCCGGCGCTTCAAGTAGGTGGAACCTTGATTGGGGCGAGACGGGTGGATACGTTCTCAAGAACGCACTTTCTGGCGTCCAGATGACGGTGGGCAACGTAGTCTCGTGGCTCTTCTCGACAGCGACGTCTGGCGTCAAGGCTGGGTTCTATGAGATTGCATCTGCTTTGGACCAGACTAAGAGGCTCGACGTTGCGGGCGGCAGCAAAGGCGCGGGCTCAAACGTACAGTCGTATGCAAGCAACGGCTCTCTTGCGCAGAGGTACTGGATAAGGTCTGCGGGAGGGGATAGCTTCACGATTACCAACTGCAACTCCGACCTTAACTTGGATGTGTGTGGGGCTGGCACTGCAGACGGCACGAATGTTCAACAGTATTATCGGTCCTCGTCCTCGGCGCAAAAGTTCCACTTTACCATGGGCGAATCGGGCCTTGAGATACGGTCCGTGCTCGGAGACGTCGTTCTGGACATTTCGGGCGCATCCAAATCTAATGGGGCAAACGTGCAGATATGGCACTCTAACGGAACCGCGGCACAGTCGTGGGTCCTGATCGAGGCGGCTGCCCCTGCGAAGATGGGCTGGCAGAACCCCAGTTGGATGTATCAGGTTAGTTGGTACAACGTCCCCTCGTCTCCCTATGCGAGCGGAATCTTCAGGTACATGTCCCCGTCGTCGGTGGGTATCGAAGACACGCGTGACCAGGTTATCAACGCTTTCGTACGGCGTGCGTATGACTATCTGGGAACACCGTACCGCTGGAATTACGCGTGCGCTCCGGGCGTGGGTGTGGACTGCGTTGGCTTGGTCATGCAGTGCGCGTACGCCTGCGGCATGAACCTTGGCTTGGGTACTGGCGCATACGACTTCAACCCATACGCCCACTATGCCACGGGGAACAATGGGTGGCATAGCCATGACGCCAACAACTTCTGGAATGGAGGTAAGGGCGTCCACCTTGGCGTCGGCGCCCGTCAAAAGGGCGACCTTATTTCTTGGAATGGGCATATCGCCATCTACATTGGTGGCGATCGCATCATCGAGGCGCCAGGATTTGGCCAGAACGTGAGGATATCGAGCGTCTGGGCGTATGGTACTCCGAGGGGCGTCATCAGGATCTTTGGGTAGGATTTGGAATCTGACGCGTTGTGCGGTGCCTGCTCCTGTGGGTGGGTACTGCATTCGTCTTGGCATCATGCGGAGGATGCTTGCGTGCGTCGCATTGGGGTATCCTACTAGGAAGCGACTCGATTGGCCGGGTGGCGTACGTGCGGAAGGTGTCTTATGGGATTCTTCAAGCGGCTCTGCCTGTTTGTGTTTGGCCTGGCCGGACTTCTGGCCCTGACGGCCTTGGTCCTGCCGTGGTTTGGCCCGTGGACCAGCGAGGCCACGGCCCTTCTGGGGGTGGACGAGTACTACATCGCCGTAGAGGCGCTGGTGCTGGTCACGGCACTAGGGTGCCTGATCTGCCTGCTGAGGTCCATCTTCAAGCGCAACCGCAAGACCGTCGTCGTGGCGAAGGAGGGCGGCGACCAGATCACCGTGACGCGCGACGCCATCGCGTCGCAGGCGACGCACGTGATCGAGGAGGACGGCGCCTACGTTGCCAAGCGCGTGAGCGTCTGGGCCAAGAAGCGTGGGCACGTTCGCGTGGCTGCCCGCGTGCAGCCACAGATGACGGTGGACACCGTGGTAGCGGGCAAGGACCTGCACGACCGCCTGGTGGCCGGTCTCACGACCGTGTGCGGCGACAACGTGGACAGCGTGGACCTGGAGTTCCTGAATGCCGCGGAGTACGCTCCGACCTCGGCCCCGGCCGACGACTACGCGCTTGCGGCTAGCGACCTGGGTGCGAGCTCCCCGAGCATCGTCGATTACACGGCTGCAACCGTGGCGACCGACCCAAGCGGTGACGACAGCCCTGCCGAGGCCTCAACGGCAACGGCAGACGCGCCGGTGGATGGCGCTGCTGCGAAGGAGCTAGAGGCCGCGAGCAACAGCGCGGATGACGCGTCTGACGAAACGATGCCGGCATCGGCATCGGCTCCGGCTGAGGGCGATGCGCAATCTATTGACGATGCGCCAGAAGTCGAGGGATCCGAGATTACGGTTCCCATGGCCCGCTATGCCGGCAGGGACAGCGAGACCACGGGGGAGGAGTAGAGCATGACGGACACCAAGCCCAGGCTCACGATAGAGGGCGAGAAGGACGAGCGTGCCAGCGAGGCAACCGCAGGCGGAAGCGCCGCCAACGGAGGGACCGGCGGCAAAGGGGGCAATCCCTTCTCGCATGCGCGCGAGGCGACTGCGGCATGGCTTTCTGGCAACTTTCCCGGGCACGAGAACGCGGTGTTCGGCGGCATCTGCGGGCTGATTGTTGCGGTGCTGGTGTTTGCCATCGGCTTCTTGCGGACGCTCTTTGTGCTGCTGTGCGTACTGGTGGGCGTGGCCATTGGGCAGTACCTGGACGGGAACCCGACCGTGGTGAAGGCCGTCCGCAAGTTCTTTGGCAACGGCGGCGAGTAGTAAAGACCGAGGCCGGCGCGCGCCGGCGACCGATACGGAACGACCCGTCCGAGAGGAGAGGGCAATGTCCAACAAGAGGAATTCCAGGAAGTTTGGCGAGGCGAAGCCTGCGGAGGACGCCGCCGTAGCCGACTACGAGACGATTGACGATTCGGCGGCGGATGTCGCTACCGCGGGCGATGACTCTGCGGCAGGGGAGGCGCCGGAGGCCGGCGAGGAGCCCGAGACCATAGTTGCGAGCGTGGAGGCGAGCCAGGACGCCGCACAGGAGCAGGCCGAGGCTGCGGCCGAGGAGGACTTGGACGGCGAGGACTCGCTCACGTTCAGCAACGGCGTGATCGAGAAGATCGTGGCCATCGCGATGCACGACGTGCCGGGCGTCATCGGTATGAAGGGCGGCTGGCTCAACCGCGTGCAGGACGTGATCGGCGTGAGCGATTCGCGCAAGGGCGTGAGCGTGGAGGTGACGCCGGACGCGTCTGTGCGCGTGAACATCAGCGTGCTGATTGAGTACGGTGCGTACGCCCCGCAGGTGTTCGAGGACGTGAAGAAGGCCGTCGTGAAGAACGTCACGGGCATGACGGGGCTTTCCGTCGCAGGAGTGAACCTGCGCATCGAGGACGTGCTGACGGCCGACGAGGTCGCCGCGCGCAACAAGGCCGAGAAGGTTGCCGAGGACAAGGCCCTGGCGGAGGCCGCCGAGGCCGCAAACGCCGCCGGCGACGAGGCGGCGGAGTAGCCGTGGGGGCAAGGTCGGCCGTTGCCGTGGGTGCGGGACGGATTGTCCACTGGGGGTTGAGCAGCGTCCTGCACCGCAGCGCATCGCAGCTACCGGGGCGCATTGCCCTGGGCATCGACCCAAACCTGATGGGCGAGCTCTCGCACAAGCTTCGCAAGGGCGCCATCGTGGTATGCGGGACGAATGGCAAGACCACCACGAACAACGTGCTGGCATCCTCCATCGAGGCGGCCGGCGACACCGTGCTGTGCAACCGCGCGGGCGCGAACATGGCCGCAGGCGTGACGTCTGCACTTCTCCCCGGGAAGTGTGCGGACTGGGCCGTGATGGAGGCCGACGAGCTTTCCACGGTGCACATATTGCCGAACCTTCGTCCGCGCTACCTGGTGCTGCTGAACCTGTTTCGCGACCAGCTGGACCGCGCGGGAGAGATCGACCACGTGCAGGACACCATCGTGCGGGCACTGGAGTCCTCCCCGGAGACTACGCTTCTGGCGTGCGGTGACGATCCGCTGAGCATGGGCGTCGCTCGGCGCGCGGCACAAGGCGGTACGAAGGTGCTGACGTTTGGCGTGGACGAGGACCTGCATCTGCCGGCGGACCGCGTGCCGGAGGCGCGCTTCTGCCAGGTATGCGGCGCCGAGCTCGAGTACGAGTGGCGCTCGTACGCGCAGCTGGGCAAGTTCCGCTGCCCGAACGGCGACTTCGCGCGTCCGGCGCTGGACTTCAGGGCGACGGGCGTGCGCGTGGACCGCACGGGCGTCTCGTTCGACGTGGAGGGCCTGGGGCTTGACGGCAAGGTCCACCTCAAGGCGGGCTTTGGCGGCGTGTACATGGCATACAACCTGCTGGCCGCGTTTGCCGCGGCGTCGCTTGCGGGCGTGACGGGCGAGCAGTTTCAGCGGACGCTTGACGGCTACCACCCCAAGAACGGGCGCCTGCAGCACTTTGAGGTGGGCGGCCGCGAGGTGGTGCTGAACCTCGCGAAGAACCCCACCGGCTTCAACCAGAACATATCGCTGCTGCTTGCGGACGACCGCGAGAAGGCGGCCTACTTCGTGATAAACGACGACTTCAACGACGGTAAGGACATCAGCTGGATCTGGGACGTGGACTTCGAGCGGCTGGCCGCGGAGCACATCCGCGTGGTCTGCGGTGGCCACCGCGCGAACGACGTGCAGGTGCGCCTGAAGTACGCCGGCATCAAGGCGGACATCGCGGACGGCGTGGGCGACGCGCTTGGGCGTGTGGGCGACATGGACCTGGCGTGCCCGCTGTACGTGCTCACGAACTACAGCGCGCTCTGGCCGGCGAAGGCCGAGCTCGAGAGGATGGGTGAGCGCCATGACTAGCGGCAGGACCCTGCGAATCGCCCACCTGTACCCAGAGCTTTTGAACCTGTACGGCGACTCGGGAAACATTCTCGTCCTCAAGAGCCGCATGGCCTGGCGTGGCATAGAGCCGCAGGTGATGGAGGTTCACGTGGACGACCGTCCGTCCTTCTCGGGCGTGGACATCGTCTTCATTGGCGGAGGCTCTGACCGCGAGCAGAGGATCGTGTGCGACAAGCTCCTGGCGGAGCAGGCGGAGCTGAAGGCGTACGTGGAGGACGG
>OCTW011616107.1_pt1 | contig 24763 bp, 28 predicted proteins | sample 1539671 | NCBI WGS metagenome assembly OCTW01 (sample SAMN02144230, study PRJEB22623) | gut metagenome | biome: sheep rumen | host: Ovis aries | place: New Zealand | reverse complement strand
TTTAAGGTTTTCTTGTCTTCCGTTTGCCAAAATAGATAATCGATCCATCCATTTTTGGTGAAAACTTTATTCATGTGCATCCTCAATTAGATCATGTATTTTTTGATTTCCCTCTTCCAATTGCTTCTTCGATTCTGTGAGCCAATCATAATTTTCTTTATTGCCTAATACATGGATATTTTCCATTAGATTATTGTAGGTATCTTCCGATAAAACGACAACATTTTCATTGTTTTTACGAGTAACGACCATCGTTTCATATTCATTCACAACTTTGTCGAAATATGATTTCATATTCTTTCTAAGCGAGGTATAGTTAACAGCCAACATGATGTATGCCTCCTTTATTTACTTTTGTTATAATGTACAACATATTGTACGTCAATCAAATGGAACCAAAAACGCAACGTACCTGTTTCCATGTATAATATAGTAAAACAAAGAGAGGGACCCTATGGAAACAAAAGACTATTTAAGAATATTAGTGGAAGACATACACTCCTGTGTGGTCGCAACCATCGATGAGAATGGACATCCTATCACACGGGTAATCGATAGGATGTTGTATGATGAAAAAGGTGTCTATTTTTTAACCGCCAAAGGCAAAGTGTTCTATGAACAATTGATGAATCAAAAATATATCAGTCTTTCTTGTGTCAAAGGTCAGAAGTCGATTTCTTTATCTGGTCATGTACGCAATATTGGTCATGAAAAGTTGGATGAAATCTTTGAAAAGAATCCGTATATGAAGAAGATCTATCCAAAAGATACTCGCAATATCTTACAAGTATTTATTTTAGATAAAGGGGAAGGCCAATTCTTTGATATCAGTGATCCATCCCATATAACTCGAGGATTGATCCAATTGGGTGATGTTAAAACAAAACCAAGTGGCTATTTCATCACATCGGCTTGTATTCAATGTGGTAAATGTCTACAAGTTTGTCCGCAACAATGTATTGATTGTACGGTTGCCCCACCCGCACAAATTGATCAAAATCGTTGTCTGCATTGTGGGCAATGCGAACCAATTTGTCCGGTGCAAGCTATCGTTCAAAGATAAACATGAAAATTGTGATCACAGGACGAAATTTTGATGAAAAAGCCAAACAAGTATTGAAAGGCAATGAAATTGTTGATTATTCCTATTTGAATCTAGGTCCAGGCGCGGATCCAAATCAAATGATCGAATGCATCCAAGATGCCCAAGCTGTTATTTGTGGACCCGAACCCATCAATGCGAAGATCATGGATGCCTGTTCCCATCTACAAGTGATTTCACGACGAGGCATTGGCTACGATAATATTGATGTATCTGCCTGTCAGAAACGCAACATTGCCGTATTACGAACTACCGGACTGGTTGAAGCCGCCGTAGCAGAACATGCCTTGGCCTTTTTATTGTATTTTGCGCGAAATATCAATCAAGAAAATAAAGAAATGCATCAAGGCCTATGGCATCGACAAAGGAGCATGGGTGCTAAGAATCGACGCTTAGGATTGATTGGTTTTGGGGGCATAGGTAAAGAAATTGCGAAAAGAGCCTATCCATTTGGGATGGACATTGTCTATTATTGCCGCCATCCCCATAAAGAATGGGACAATATGTATCATGTGCAGTATGCCGATTTGGATACTTTACTATCTAGCAGTGATTATATTTCCATTAATGTGCCATTGACCAATCAAACCAAAGGCATGATTGGCAAGGAAGAACTTGCGAAGATGAAACCAGAAAGTGTATTGATCAATATTGCCCGGGCTTCCATTGTGGATACGCAAGCTTTAAAAGCTGCATTGATGTCACATCAAATTCGTGGGGCTGCCATCGATGTATTTGATCATGAACCATGTACGGACTCACCTTTTATCGATTGTGATAATGCGATATTGACACCACATGTAGCTCCATTCACAACCGAAAACTTTCAGGCTATGAATCAACAATCCGCACAAAATATCGTGGATTGGCAACAAAATAAATTGAATAGGAAGTATCAAGTCGTATGAATAAAACCAAAATGAGTAAATTTATTTCTTTGATCTTGCGTCATCATCCCGAAGTTATTGGTATTTCCTTGGATGCGCATGGATGGGCCAATGTCCATGATTTATTGGCTGGGATCAATGCGGATGGCTATCGCTTTATCAACATGCCCATGTTAGAAGATATTGTGGCAAGTGATGAAAAAGGAAGATATAGCTTCAATGCAGACCATACCAAAATTCGAGCCAATTATGGTCATTCTTTTCCTATTGATTTGGAATTGGAAGCCGGTATTCCACCAAAAATCTTGTATCATGGGACTGCCCAAAAATCCGTGGCTTCCATTTCGAAACAAGGATTATTGCCGATGGAACGTTTATATGTGCATCTTTCCAACGATATTCCCACGGCTACAAAGGTGGCATCTCGTCATGGAAAACCCGTTATTTATCAAATCGATACGCAAAGAATGATCCAAGATGGCTATTGTTTCTATCAATCACCCAATGGCATCTGGCTAACGAAACAAGTGCCTGTCAAATATTTGGAAAAGATTTCGAAATAGTGTATGATGGTAGCGCTACGTTTTAGGGGTATAACATGATACAAACAATTATACAAATCAATCAAGCGTTGAATACGTTTATCTGGGGAATTCCCGCGATGGTGGCAATCATTGGTGTGGGTCTCTTATTGACGATTCGTACGCGCTTTCTACAAGTACGTAAGTTTTCGGATGCCATGAAAAATACGATTGGGAAGGTCTTTGATCGAAAAAAAGCCCAAAAAGGTTCGATCTCTCCTTTTCAAGCCGTTTGTACAGCACTGGCCGGTACAGTCGGTACTGGAAATATTGCCGGTGTGGCCGGAGCCGTGGCAATTGGTGGACCCGGTGCCGTCTTCTGGATGTGGTGCTCTGCCTTTTTAGGCATGTGTACCAAATTTGCGGAAGTCACCTTGGCGGTTCGGTATCGTGAAAAAAGTAAAGATGGCGAATATGTGGGAGGTCCCATGTACTACATTAAAAATGGCCTATCTCATAAATGGCTCTTTTTAGCTTATGCCTATTCCATCTTAGGTATATTAACCGTATTTGGGACCGGAAATGCGACCCAGGTTAATACGATCGTTGCTGCCATCAATGAAGCTTTATTGAATATGCATGCGGTACAAGAAAGTCAACTATCATCCATTAATTTGATTTTAGGTATCATCATTATGGGATTGGTGGCTGTTGTCTTACTAGGTGGTATCAAACGAATTGGACGGGTATCCGAACGATTGGTGCCGTTCATGGCTATTTTATATATTGTGTTGGGACTGGGTGTGATACTGATTCATATCGATCGCGTGCCACATGTATTGGCTTCCATTATTGTGGGTGCTTTCAATCCCAAAGCTGTGACCGGGGGAACCATTGGTTCGATGATGATTGGCTTACGAAAAGGCGTATCCCGCGGGATCTTCTCCAATGAAGCTGGCTTAGGTACGGGTAGTATTGCGCATGCTTGTGCCGATACGGACGAACCCGTTCGTCAAGGTTTGTTTGGAATCTTTGAAGTCTTTGTCGATACGATCGTTATTTGTACTTTGACGGCATTGGTTATTCTATTAGGTAATGAAGCCATTACCTATGGGGCACCAGCCGGTGCCGAATTGACCATTGCAGGTTTTGTTTCCGTTTATGGCCATTGGGTATCAATCTTTACGGCTGTTGCGTTGTGTTGTTTTGCGTTTTCAACCACGATTGGTTGGGGACTGTATGGGTCTCGTTGTGTGGAATTTATTGGCAGTGAAAAGTGGGTCAAACCCTTCTTGGTGATTTATTCATTGGTTTCGATATTAGGTGCAACTGTCAACTTAGGTTTACTTTGGGATATTGCCGAAACCTTTAATGGTTTTATGATCATCCCGAACTTAATTGCTCTGTTCTTATTGTCAAATAAAGTGATTTCACTCGCCAAGGAATATTTTAAGGAATAATATGGAAATACAAATTTTAAATGCGATTCAAAATATACATACCTCTTGGTTAGATGCTTGTATGATTGGCATCACAAAATTAGGAAATCATGGTTTGATTTGGTTTGGATTGACGTTGGTGTTATTGATCATTCCCAAAACACGAAAAATTGGTATTATGTGTACCCTTGCGTTGATCATTGATTTGATTGGTTGTAACTTGGTGTTAAAACATTTCTTTGCGCGGCCACGTCCATATATGGTCAATCCGAATGTCCACTTATTGATTCCAGAAGTGGGAGATCATTCTTCCTTTCCTTCGGGACACACGGCCATGGCCTTTACGATTGCGAGCGTGTTCTATCTCAACAAATTCAAAGGATGGCAAATCATTGGAATTTTTGCGATACTGATTGCCTTCTCAAGATTGTATTTATATGTGCATTTTCCGACCGACGTCTTAGCTGGTATTTTGATTGGCATCGGCTGTGGAATCTTAGGTGTTAAAATTTATCAATCAAAAAGACAAACCAATTAACGGTTTGTCTCTTTTATATTGGGGTAGGGAACGATGGGTTTTGGATGTTCTACCACATCTACGATTTTTTCCATCCAGATCATGTCATACCATCGATGAAATTTATATCCACAATGATGAAAATAGCCATTCTCTTTATAGCCTAGGTGTGCATGAAATTGGGCACTGTTTTTCGTTAGATAGGCATCGTCTTTTTGCGGATAGCCAATACACGCATAGAAATTGGTGATTCCCATTTTTTTACAGGCTTCTTCTAAAGCAAAATAGAGCTTTTTTCCATATCCCTTTTTAAGAGCACTAGGATCTAAATAAATGGTCATTTCACAAGACCAATCATAGGCTTCTCGTACATTTAAATGACCGGCATACGCATATCCCATGATCGTATTGTTATCTACGATCACCAGATAGGGATACATTTCCATGGTCTTTTTCATACGTTGTTGAAAAGCGATAACGGATGGTGTCTGATATTCAAAAGTAATGGCCGTCTTTTGGACATAATAATCATAAATCTCAACCAGACGGGGGGCATCTTCCAAAGTTGCGTTACGAATGATCATATTATTCACTCTGTAATGCTGCGGCAATCCCTTTGGCTAATTGATCGGCACACGATGTATTTTTCATGCCACATGTATTTCCTTTTAAAATATCAACAGTTTTTTGGGCATCGGCACCTTCCAATAGTTTGGAAATGGCTAGCAAGTTACCGGGACAGCCATTGGTGAAGTGTACGTTGTGTAGGGTATGTCCATCCAAATCAAATTCAATTTGGGTGGAACAAGTTCCTTGTGGTTTATATGTATAATGTTTCATGATTTTCTCCTTTCCTTAAAGGATAGAAGAAAATAGATATTTGTCAACTGAAAAGAAAAGCACAGATTTCTCTGCACTTTACATTAATTGTTTAAACATATCAATGACTTGTTCTTTGGTTGCTTCACGAGGATTGCCAGGATAACAAGCATCATTTAACGCATCGATGGCTAATTGTTCCAAATCTTCTTCTTTGATGCGATCATTCTTTGGATTGATACCTACATCCTTGCTTAATTGTTTAACGGCATGGATGGCCGCATCACGATATTCTTCTTGACTCATGTCATCTACACCTTCAACACCCATGGCACGAGCAATCTCACGATATTTTTCACCGGTGTAATCCCGATTGAATTCCATCGAAATCGGTAATAAAGAAGCACAAGCTACACCATGTGGCGTGTCATAATGGGCACTCAATGTATGGGCCATGGAATGATCAATACCTAAACCTACATTGGAGAATCCCATACCGGCAATATATTGACCGAGTGCCATACCTTCGCGACCTTTTGGATCATTGTTGACTGCTGCTCTTAAGTTTTCGGAAATCAAACGAATGGCTTCCAAATGGAACATATCCGTCATTTCCCAAGCGCCTTTGGTTGTATATCCTTCGATTGCATGGGTCAAGGCATCCATACCGGTTGCAGCGGTTAGTCCTTTTGGCATCGAAGACATCATGTCTGGATCCACAACGGCGATGATTGGCATATCGTGTGGATCAACACATACAAATTTTCGTTCTTTTTCCACATCGGTAATGACATAGTTGATCGTTACTTCTGCAGCGGTACCAGCTGTTGTTGGTACGGCAATGATAGGAACACAAGGATTCTTGGTTGGAGCTGTACCTTCTAAAGAACGAACATCTTCAAATTCTGGATTCGCAATGATGATACCAATCGCTTTGGAAGTATCCATCGAAGATCCACCACCAATCGCAATGATGCAGTCTGCACCACTTTGTTTAAAGGCTTTGACACCAGTAGAAACATTTTCAATCGTTGGGTTTGGTTTGATGTTACTGTACAATTCATAAGGGATCTTGGCACCATCCAATAAATCGGTGACTTTAGCAGTTACACCAAATTTAACTAAGTCTGGATCACTCGCAACAAAAGCTTTAGTGAAGCCATGCGCTTGGATTTCGGTGACGATTTCTTGAATAGCGCCTTTTCCATGATACGATGTAGGATTTAATGAAATTCTGTTTGCCATAAATTTTCTCCTTTTTTTATCTCTATCTATACAATAATGTATTTGTGAAATAAAAAACAAGTTACATTTCTATGAAAATGTAACCCATCTCATTTATAAATATTTAATTGTTTAAATAAAGAAGTTAAATCTTGTGGCATTGCATGAATTAGGATATCTACCAATTCTTCCGGTGTTTCTTTGGTACCATTTAATACCCATTTTGCGGTTCGATATACCGACGCAAAACAATAGATTTCTAATATATCCCTTTGTTTCGAATGGAGTGGATATTGTTTCTTTTTGGTGATCAAATCTAGATAAAAGGCATAGATCATTTCAAAATCATGTTGCCGTAGATTATTCTGGGAATCGGTCGAAAAGGCTGCATGAAAGAATAAAGATTCTTCTTGAATATATTGAAATTTTTTCAATAGACCATCGTAAATGGTCCGGCCTTGTCCCATACGATCAAAGGAAATACGGAGAATGCAATCAAAGTACCAATTGATCAAATCATATTTATCTTTAAAACAACGATAAAACGTTTGCCGTGAACAATGAGCCGCGAAACATATTTCTTTGATTGTAATATTCTCTACACTTGCTTTTTTCATGCATTCATTCATGGCCTTGGCCAAATGTAATTTCATGGTTTCGGACATATGTATATCTTAACATGATTTTCTCGATTTATAGAATCCGATGCCTTATTCAATTCTATCTTTAAAAACGAAAATTCTCATGTTAGAATTTTTGGAAAAAGGAAGGGAATCAAATTGAAGGAACGAAAATCAATCAATCAAGCGATTATGGAGTATCTTCCCTTGGGGTATCAAATCCTGGATTGGATGAATGAACATCCGGAATCTTCTGGAAATGAAAAGAAGACAGTGGCTTTTTTAGTGAAAACATTAAAAGAAAATGGTTATACTGTCACCTCTCCAGTCAAACGAATCAAACACTCTTTTTGGGCCAGAAAAGCAGAAGATCAAAAGAAGGGAAAACCCAAAGTAGCCATTCTTTGTGAATACGATGCCATCGAAGATCAAGGGCATAGCTTGGGTCATTCAGCAAGTTGTGCAGCCTCCATTGTTTGTGCTCTTGCCTTAGAAGCAGCTTATGAAGATTTTCCTTTTCAAATTGACATCATTGGAACACCGAATGAAGAAGTAGGCGGTGCGAAGATCGCGATGCTGACCAAAGGCATGTTTGATTCCTATATATTTGCGATATTGACGCAGATGGGGCCTTATAATTATCCATGTTTTAAGACAGTGGCAGCTAGTGATTTATATGTTCATTATTATGGCAAAAGTGCCCATGCATCGATCAACCCTTGGGAAGGAATCAATGCTTTGAATGGGGTACAATTGTTTTTTCATGCATTAGATATGTTACGCCCTCAATTGGAACTGGGCTGTCAAGTCAATGGCATCATTACTGAAGGTGGTAAAATCCCCAATGAGATTCCGAAACAGGCCAGTGCATATATATATTTGCGTGCCAATCGATATCAGCAAATCTTAAAACTAAAAGAACGAGTAGAAAATTGTGCAAAAGGGTGTGCTATTGCGACCGAAAATCAATATACAAATGAACAATTAAATCCAACCTATGCTGAAATTGTTCCCAATCCGGTCATAGAACAATTGGTTTTTAAAAGCATGACCGAATTAGGCATAACACCGAATCAACAACAGATTTTGACATATTCCACGGATGTCGGCAATGTCAGTCTAGCCATTCCGGTATTTTGTCCTATGATTTCCATTGGCAAAGAAGATGCTTTATATTCCGCAGAATTTGCAGAAGATATGAAAACGGAAGCTGGACGTTTGGGTATGAAAAATGCCGTGGGAGTAATGGTGAAAATCATCATCGAACTGGCTTACCATCCCCAACAACTTACAAAAATTCGTGCTGAACATGATGCTTATCTGTATAGGAAGTGATACTATGGCAAAGAATTTAGATCGAATCGATCGTAAGATATTAAATATTCTCCAGAAAGATGCACGTATCTCGATAAAAGATATCGCAAATCAAGTTTTTTTGTCTTCACCAGCCGTACTTGTTCGTTTGAAACGCTTGGAAGAAGACGGCTATATCGAAGGGTATCATGCCCAATTAAATTTGGAGCAATTAGGTATGAATATCAAAGCTTTTATCAAAGTGAATCTGCATGCAAAAAATCGACCGGAATTCTTAAAATATGTAGAATCAACGACAAATGTAGTAGCGAGTTATACGATTACGGGTGATTATGCTTTATTGTTGGAAGTGATATTTGATTCCATGAAAAATTTGGATAGCTTTATTCAAGAACTTCAAGTTTATGGTGAGACGAAAACAGATATCGTATTTTTAACTTCTTTTGAAAATCGAAGCCTTGAACTATCAGAAGACAAGTAGGTTTGTAAAAAGCCTCTTTTTTTTAAGAAAATGGTTAAATAAAATGAAATAAAACTGAATATTATTTATATAAAATTATAATAGACATAATAAAATTAATTATAAGCCGAATAATATTCATTATTTGGCGATATCACATTGACCATTTTTTCAATATGGTTTTATAATACGGGCAAGACAAAGGTGTCAATTCCATGTGGTTTTGACACCTTTTTTTATTTTTTTGATCACATATATACGAGATCTCAATGTGTTCAGAAAAAAAGAATAGGAGAAATGAAATGGTGAAAGGTATTCGTAAATTCGCATACGATTGTGAAAAGTATGTATCTGGAAAAAGTATGGATGAAGTCATGGAGGAATATGGATTAACGAGTGTCATTAAACTGGGTTCCAATGAGAATCAATATGCTCCGTATCCAGCAGCAGTGCAAGCCATGCAAGCTGAAATTGGACGCATGAATATTTATCCAGAAAAAAACTATATTCGTTTAAAAGAATTGGTTGGTGAAAAATTCGGTGTAACTGGTGACTGGGTTAGTCTAGGACATGGTGCCGGAAATGTTTTGGATGAAGTAGCCAAAACCCTATTGGAAGATGGCGATGAAGTTTTATTGCCTAAAGAATCTTATCGTTTGTATCGTGAAATCTCAAAGATCATGGGAGCCAAAGTTGTTGAGATTCCTTTGAATGAAAACTACACCATTGATCTTGCGGATTATAAGAAAGCATTGACGGACAAAACGAAGATCGTATGGATCTGTAATCCCAACAATCCCACGGGTACTGTCATCGATAAAGACACATTTGGTGATTTGATTGATGTTTTACCTGAAAAATGCTGGTTGGTTGTCGATGAAGCTTATGCCGATTTTTCGGATCCGAATCTATTACCAGATTTGATGCCTTATATTAAAGCCGGTAAGAATGTGATCAATATTCATACCTTCTCGAAATATTATGGCCTAGCTGGTGGTCGTATTGGTTATTTGGTTGCCAATCCCGAATTTATCAATTGGTACGATACGGTCAGTGAACCATTCAATGCGAACCGCATGGGCTTGGCTGGTGCGGTTGCGTTGATGGAACATCCAGAAGATCCCAAGAAATATGGCGATATCATGATCAAAGATCGCGCATGGATGAATGAAGAATTAAAGAAAATGGGTTGCACTCCGATTGACTCACAAGCGAACTTTGTATTCTTTGCGTGTCCATATCCGGCCGATGAAGTGGCCGAGATCTTGCTTCAAAATGGGGTTATTGTTCGTCCTTGTGGTGGATGGGGATTTGATCAATTTCTACGTATTTCTATTGGGACAACCGAACAAAATAAAGTCGTATTGACTAAACTAAAAAAGGCTTTTGACCAATTGGGAGATTAACTATGAAAATTGCGATTTGTGATTATAAAGAGCCCTTGAATCGAGACTTAAATATTGAAAAAAATATTTTTAAGAAATTTCTTGGTGAAGATACCGAAATTTCTCTCTATGTCCATGAAGGAAATGAACAAGCTTTCAAAGATGCGATTGCCGATGTCGATGGTATTTTGACATCCTACTTGGAATTTCCCAAAGAAATCATTCAAAGTAATCCGCATTTAAAGGGTATTTCCATTGAAGCTACAGGATACAATTTTGTGGATGCAGATGCTGCACAAGCCCAAAATACAGCTGTCACCGTCATTGGTGAATATTGTACTCAAGAGGTTGCCGATCATGCGATGGCTTTGATGTTAGCAGTGGCTCGAAAGTTAAAACATTATGATCGTGAAATTGAATATAAACATGTCTATGACTATAATTCCACTTCGGGCATGATTCGTTTGGAAGGATCGACCTTTGGCATTCTTGGTTTGGGCAAGATTGGTAAAGCGGTGGCACGAAGAGCCCAAGGATTTGGAATGCATGTGATTGCCTATAGTCCGACTTGTCAACCAGAAGTGGCCCAAGCTTTAGGGGTAAAGCTTGTTAGTAAAGAAGAATTGTTTGAAACATCGGATGTGATTAGCGTACATATGCGTTTGACTGATAAAAACGTCAATATGTTGAATCGTGAAGCTTTTGCGATGATGAAAAAGAAACCCATCATCGTGAATGTATCGCGCGGCGCCATGATCGATGAAGAGGCTTTATTGGAAGCATTAAATACTGGTCGGATCTTTGGCGCAGGCTTGGATGTGTTGGTCGAAGAAACCAATGAAAATACGAAAAAGAGCCCACTTGTGGGGCGAGAAGATGTTATCTTAACCCCTCACATGGCTTTCTATTCGGATTTTTCCTTGTATGAATGTCAACGAATTGCGGCTGAAAACTTGTGTTATGTCTTACTTGGACAACAAGAGAAAATATTTAAGATGGTCAATGAAGTAGATGTAACACAATTCGCAAAATAAAGGAGTGAGATCCATGCGAGAAGCATTGAAAGAAATGGATAAGGCCGTTTATTTTACGGCTATGGGGTTGATTGCCCTGATCGTGCTTACATTGGCTTTTTGTCCCGATGTGATCATTGGTTTTATTCAAGGTGCTTTTCAGATTGTTGTTGGCAAATTGGGTTGGATGTATGTCTTGGTCAATGTCATTTGTTTCGGCATGTTCTTTTATTTGTACTTTAGTAAATATGGCAATATCAAATTGGGAAAACCCGATGAAAAGCCACGCTTTTCAACGTTCAGTTGGGCTGCCATGATTTTCACATCGGGAGCAGGATCCAGTACGGTCATTCTAGGTTTTGCTGAACCTTTATATTATCTGACCGATACTCCCTTTCATCTCAAGGCCATGTCAACCAAAGCCTATGAGTATGCACATATGTATGGTCAATTTCATTGGGGATTTAGTGCATGGGCCTTTTATGTACCGGCTGTTGCTGCGATTTGTTATATGTTGTATATTCGTGATTCAAAAGATGTAAAAATTTCGAATACGATGACGCCATTATTTGGTGAAAGATTCACGCATACCATCTTGGCAAAGATCATTGATGTTTGCGTGGTACTTGGTATTGTTGCCTCAATCACGACTTCACTTGGCTTAGGTGTTCCGGTCATGTCCAAATTGATATCAGATCTAACGGGAATTCCAGCCAATATGTGGATGCAGATCTTTGTGTTTGCGGTTTGGTTTGCGATTTTTGGATGGAGCGTATTTCGAGGCTTAAATAATGGGATTCGTAAATTGACCAATTTGAATATGATCATTATTGGTATCTTTCTTGCGGGATTTGTTTGTGTCACACCCTTGGGTGATTTGATCAGCATGGAATTAAATACCATTGGCTTGTATTTGGATAAACTACCTCGATTGGTTTTTTATACCGATCCCTTTGGTGATAAGAAATTTGTGAGTGGATGGACCATGTTCTATTGGGGATGGTGGTTGACCTTTATTCCCATCATGGGGATCTTTATTGCTAAAGTCTCGCAGGGACGTACTCTAAAACAAGTGTTGTTGGGACAAATGGTCTATGGAACACTGGGTTGTTGTACATTTTTAGGTTTATTAGGTGGGTATTCGTTATATCTTCAAAGACATGGCATTGTGAATCTGGTTGCCATTCTTGCCAAAGAAGGCAATGAAGGGGTGGTTTTGGCTATTCTGCATACCTTACCGCTCCCTAAAATCTTTATTGTCGTAACGATTGTATTGTGTTTTGTTTTTTTGGCAACAACGATTGATTCGACTGCTTTGGTGTTGGGAAATGCCACATCCATACATTTGGATCCCAATCGTGATCCTCATTTATATAATCGCTTTAGTTGGGCGATAGCCATCTTTGTGTTGGCGATTGCCTTGACGTTGGTCGGCGGTTTGAACCTGATTCAAAAATTTGCGATCGATATTGGTTTCTGGTTGATCTTTATCACCATTCTGCTCTCAATTTCTGTGGTTCATGCGATGAAAGAAGATTATGGCGATAAGACAAAAGAAGAAATGATTGAAATTTTTCAAAATGGAAAGGCCGAAAGGAAGGAAATGAAAGATGAGTAAAAGTGCTAGAAAATATTTAACATTAATTATTTTAGGACTGGCGGGAGGTTCCATTTATATTTTCCCGTATTTAAAATATGTATTTTATGATTCACTGATTCATGTCTTACATATCAGCAATGCCCAATCGGGTTTGTTGCTGACGATGTATGCGATTGGTTGTGTCATCTTATATATTCCTGGCGGGATCTTGGCGGATAAAGTCAATCCGAAGAAAGCTTTGATCTTATCTTTATTGGGAGAAACTATTCTTACTGTTTTGTTTGGGGTATTGATCATGGCTCATCTTTCACCAGACACAACCTATAAGTGTGCCTTGGTGATTTGGTTATTGTTGGCCATTTGTTCTGGATTCGTGTTCTGGACCGCAATTCTAAAAGCCATTCGCATGATTGGTACCGATGCTGAACAAGGTCGTATGTATGGCATCTATTATGCAGCCAATGGTACGACGGCAGCGATTGTTGCTGCTATCAATTTATGGGCCTATAACGCTTTTGGTGGTGATACCAATGAACAAATGGGATTCTTTGCGGCCGTCATGTCCATGGCAGTATTTACCTTATTGGCCGCTGTCTTATTAGGCATCTTAATGGAAGGTTCCACCGACAAAGATATCTCTACAGCCGAAGAAGATAAATTCCATTTCAGTGATGTGGGTGCCGTATTAAAGAATCCATCCATTTGGTTGGTTTCCATCATGTTCTTCTGTATTTATGGTGTTTATAGTTGTGCCTCTTATTTTACACCGTATTTAACGGATATCGTTGGTTTATCCAATACAGTTGCTGGTATTTGCTCCATTCTTCGAACCTACGTTGTTATGTTGATTGCGGCGCCATTGGGTGGAATCTTAGCGGATAAAGTCTTCAAATCAACTTTGAACTGGTTCCGTTTTGGTGGAGCGTTATTAGCGGTATCCATCTTGCTTGTGATCTTGGTTGGAACAGGAGCACCAAGCATATTGATTGCAATCTTGACCTTGATTCCAGGGCTATTCAGTATGAGTTTATATGGGGTCATGTTCTCAACTATGCATGAAATCAATATTCCAGTCAAAGTGGCAGGTACGGCCATTGGTATCGCTTCGATTGTTGGATATCTTCCCGATATGTTCTTAAGTACTGCCTTTGGTACGATCCTCGATCATAACTCTGGTGCATCGGGGTATTTCCAGATCTTTACGATCTTGACCATCTTCTGTGTGATCGTTGTTCTGATCAGTATGTATCTATATCGAAAGTATGTGAAACAGCCAAAAGCGACAAAAGCATAAAGAAACAATCCATCAGTGATCTGGTGAATTGTTTGTTATAGATGGAAATCAATGATCGATTCGATATAATAAAAGCATGAAACTGAATTATAAACAAACAATCTTGATAGGTTTCGCCTTTTTTTCCATTTGTGCCTTTTGGCAATTTTATGACAACGAAATTCCCAAAATATTAAAATATACCTTTGGGATGAAAGAGACCATGACTGGTTTGATCATGTCACTGGATAACATTTTAGCCCTATTTCTATTGCCTCTGTTTGGTCGATGGTCGGATCATACCGATACTCGAATAGGCAAACGCATGCCCTTTATTTTAATTGGCAATTTGCTTGCTTGTATTTTTTTGCTCATTTTAGGTCATCTTACCCAGATTGGCCCTTTCATCTTTTGCTTGGTGTTGCTGCTTCTAGCTATGGGCATCTATCGATCACCAGCCGTTTCTTTAATGGCCGATTTGACGCCAGCCCCGCTTCGTTCACAAGGCAACGCCATTATCAATTTGATGGGTGCTTTAGGTTGTGTTTGCACGTTGTTCTTGATCAAAGTACTCTTACATAAAAATCAATATATGCCATTGATTCTATCTTTAGTGCTATTGATGTTCATCAGTATATTGATTCTTTTTGTGACTGTTCCAGAAAAAAAGCGCCTGGATGAAATGGAGACCCAACCTAAAACCGTAGAAGAAAAAGCGATGGAAGCTTCCAAAGGTAAGAAGATGCCAGAAGCAATGAAACGATCGTTGATCCATATATTGTTGGCGGTCTTTTTTTGGTACAGTGCCTATAATGCTGTCACGACGGCTTATTCACGATATGCACAACAAGTTTGGCATCTGCAAAATGGGGCATATGCGGATTGTTTGATGGTTGGAACTGTTGCGGCTGTCTTATCTTATCTTCCTGTCGGTCATGTTGCACAAAAAATCGGTCGGAAACCAATGATCCTATTTGGTATTGAATCGATGACTTTGGCCTATGGAATGGCTGCTTTTATGGGTACCTATTCGCATATTATGATGATATGGTTTGTGTTTGTCGGTATCGGCTGGGCAGCCATCAATGTCAATAGCTATCCCATGGTCGTAGAGATGAGCCAAGCTGGAGATATTGGTCTGTTTACCGGTTTGTATTATACTTTTTCCATGGCTGCACAGGTATTTACACCCATTGCTAGTGGCTTTTTGTTAGAACACGTTGGCTATCAGACCTTATTCCCCTATGCGTTTGTATTTATGATCTTAGCGGGAATGACCATGCTTCGTGTTCATCATGGAGATATGAAAAAATGATAAAAATTGTTCAAGTTGTCTCATCCACATGTCCACCATGTCAAGCTATTCAAAAGAAGATCCAAAAGTGGTTAGAGACCCATCCAGACGTTGAATATGAATCCATTTCCATCGAAGAAAAAAGAGAACAAGTTGCACAAATGGGAATTCTGTCTGTGCCAGCTGTTCTCGTATATCGAAAGGATCGTGAAATTATCCGTAAAATTGGTTATTTTAGTTTGGATGAACTTTTATCGAGCCTGGATGCGCTCATAGGCTAAGCGCGGCTGATGATCTCGTACATAGATGATGCCACAATATTGAAAATGGTTCTTTACGATTACATGTTGCATGATCGCATTATCGGCATGGGTATCAATCCGTAAATGTGAGATTTTGTTGGAAGCAAAAGTCGACCACTTTTGTAAAGAAACCAGGCATGGTGCCATCACTGGCAATCCGGTGAATCGTGCCATAGGTGGAATCATCCAACCAATGGCCTTGTTCCATATAGGCATAGGTAGGATCTTCACCGATGATCAGGGCAAATACGCCATGAATTTGATTGGTTTCATACACATAGAGTTGTTGGGATTGAATATCTTCTGCCAACAACTTTTTTTCCGGATAGCCATCCTTCCATTGATTGGGATTGCACGTTTGGATCATAAATTGACGGGCTAAGGTATAAATCTTACATATTTCTTCCAAATCGTTCATTTGTGCTTTACGAATCATGTTTGATCTCTTTCAAGAGGTTGCATAACGCATCGACATCTTTTTGTTGCGTAGCCCAGCTTGTCGCAATGCGTGCAATACAATGGGTCTCATCTACTTTTTCCCAGAAACTCAAATTGACTTTTTGGGATAATCGATCCCATAAGTTATTATCGACAAGAAAGAAAATTTGATTGGTTGGTGTTTCTAAATAGAGTGAATAGCCATTTGTTTTTAGGGTATCGGTGATTTGTTGGGCATAGACATCGGCCTCATGACCAATGCGCAGATATAAATCGTCTTTGAACAATTCATCGAATTGAATACCTAACAGTCTACCTTTGGCTAGCAATGCTCCATTTTGTTTCATGATCGTGAAAAAATGAGGAATCAAATGCGGATTGGGCATGACAACAGCTTCCCCAATCAATGCACCGCACTTGGTACCACCAATATAGAAAATATCGCAAAGCTGCGCTAGTTCTGGCAAGGAGATGTCATTTTGTTGGGAAGCGAGGGCATACGCTAAACGTGCCCCATCAATATACAAAGGCATTGAATATTTCTTACATACCGAATAAATGGCACTTAATTCGGCTTTTGAATACAAGGTACCATATTCCGTTGGTTGCGATAGATACACCATACCAGGCATGACCATATGCTCATGATTGAGATTGTGTTCAAAATCTTGCATATATTGTTCAATTTGTTGAGCTGTGATCTTGCCCAACGTACTCGGAATAGGTAGTACTTTATGTCCACCAAATTCAATGGCACCCGCTTCATGCACACTGACATGACCAGAAGTGGGCGCAATGACACCTTGGTACGAAGATAAAATCGCCCCAATGATCGTGGCATTGGTTTGGGTACCACCACTTAAAAAATAAACTGACGCATCACACTGGCAAGCTTCTTGGATTCGTTTACGAGCGGATGCACAAATCGCATCGGTACCGTAACCGGGTGTTTGATCCATGTTGGTTTGGACCAATCGGTTGATAATATTTGGATGGGCTCCTTCTTGATAATCAGACGCAAATTGTAGTTTTTTCATTATTTTCATCACTTTCTTGTATGATCTTGGACAAATTTAAAACACGTATACTTTGGTTTATTGTAGGAAATCGTGTATTCCACATGTTCTTTGTGTTGATCATAGCCATAATATTGAAATAAAAACAATTGATCATTCGCCTTCACATCCATGATCGACTGATAAGCCACAGGTAGAGAAGTAATACGCAACATCGACGTTTGCGTAATGGTTGGATGATGATGATCGGCCATATATTCATATAATGAACAAGTTTGAAAATCAAAACGATCCATGTCATGAAATAAAGTCGTTGGCAGATATGTCTTCTGCAAGGCATACGGTTCTTCATTGATCGTAAAGATACGAATGAGTTCATAGACTTTTTCACACGAAAAAAAATCTTTAGCTACATCTGGAACATCGACCACTTGTAACGAGATGACCTGCCGCGAAGAACTCATGCCTTTTTGACGAATCTGCACCGATAAAGAAATATTTTCCGAATCACCCAATTGGAGACGATCATGGACCGTAGGAATCTGGGTGACAAACGTTCCTTTACTACGGAAGCTGGTGACAATGCCTTCTTTTTCTAAGTTTTTGATCGCATTGCGCACCGTCATACGATTGATGCCATACATTTCCGACATTTTGCGTTCGGAATCCAACTTGTCGCCAATTTGCAGTTCACCCTGGATGATCTTTTGCTTGATGCTTTGCATCAATTGTTGATACAACGCTTGCGGATTGTTCATTGATGGATCACGCTCCTAAATCGGAAAAAGGAAGGGATGGCAGCCATTTCGTAATATTCAAACGGCTTGCCAATATTTAAATACGAATTGCCCTTGATCAATACAATATCTTGGCCACTGGACAAGTTTAAATAGTTGGCCTCTTCATCATTGCAGGCCACGATCAAAATATCTTCCTGATTGGATGCCAAGTGATAGCCATATTTGTTGTCAATCACATCCAAAAAGGCCGCATTATTCAGATCGACCTGATCCAATCCCGGTACTATATCCAGATTGATATACGTCTTTTCTAGTATTTTGGGTTGATTTTCGACGATGCGTAAGCGTTTATAATAGAATAATTTGGTCGCTAAAGGCACGCCTAAGATATGTGAAATCGTATAATTGGATTCAATGATTTTTTGTTCGATGACCTTATTTTCAACTTTGTAGCCTTTTGCTTTTAATAAATTGGTTAACGAAGCAGGACTATCCATGCTCCGTTCGATATAAATCTCTGCCATATATGTATTATAACGGAATCCAGAAAAAAAGAGAGAAATTATTCTCCCTTTGGCACATCGGTTTCATAATATTTTGGATCTTTTGGTAAACAAAGATCCATGATCAAGGCAACCACAAAGACCCCGGCAACCATATTGCCTGCAAAGATATCACCAAAAACATGGGGTAAATGACTAAAGAAACCATCGACTTGCGTTACACCAACGCCTAAACAAATTGATGTGGCAGCAATCAATACATTTCGATTATCCAATCCGGCATCATGCATCATACGAATACCCGACATAAAGATGGAACCAAACATGATAACAGTACAACCACCCAATACACAATCGGGTAAAGTCGTTAAGAAAGCACCAATGGGTGGAAACAGTCCACCTAAGATCATGGCTAAGGCACCAAATAGGATACAAAAGCGATTGACAACATGCGTCATGGCAATCAGACCTACATTCTGACTAAAAGAAGTAATCGGTGAACAACCAAAGATACCACCAGAAATAGCCGAAATAAAACCATCGACACCTAAGGAACCGGAAATTTCTTTCGAGGTTACATCGCGATGCAAGCCTTCTTTGGCCGTGGCTGTCGTATCTCCAATCGTTTCAACCGCGGATACCACAAAGATCAAACAGAAAGAAAGGATGTGACTGAGATTGAATTTTGGAGTATAGGCACACAATTGCGGAATCGCAATGATCCCCATTTCCGAAATGGTTTTGCCCATGGCGGCAAAGTCCACCATACCAAAGAAGATGGATACCACATACCCAACCAGCATACCGAGTAATACATACATTTGTTTAAAGATGCCTTTTAATTGGATATGGAAGATCAAAGCCGAAATCAAAGTGATGGTCGCAACCAAAAGGTTTTGCCAAGCTCCCATATCGTATTTAGCCGAAGAGCCAAACGATTGTACACCTACATTTAAAATACTTAAGCCAATGGAAATAACCACACAAGCAGCAACCATTGGTGAGATGAATTTTCGCCAATATTTGGCTGTTAATCCCAATATACCTTCAAAAATACCACCAATAATGATGGCACCGACCATATAGCCATAATCTTGACTGGCAGCATTCATAGCCGCAGCTAAGAAGGTAAAGCTCAAACCCATGACGATAGGGAGCCGAGATCCAATCGGACCAATCGGATACAATTGAATCAGAGTACCAATACCAGCAATCAACATACAATTTTGAATCAGGCGTGCTGTTTCCAAACTGGAAAATGGTTTTCCATTATAGACAGCGACACCAGCAATTAAGATCAATGGGGCCACATTGGCAATAAACATGGCCAAAACATGTTGGAGACCAAATGGGATGGCCTTGGCAATAGGGACATATCCATCCAGTTTATACACATTTTCAACTTTCGCATCCGCATACGTTTCTTTCTTCATACATTTCCCTTCCTTGTGTTACATTCGTAATAATAATTCCTTTGATATAATTTTTCCCTGTTGATAATAATAGCGAGGAACACGCTTGCTGATGGCACAAACAATTTCATAGGGAATGGTTCCGGCTAAAGCGGCCCAATCATCCAATGATTGATGCGGTCCAAATATTTCAATTTCGCTACCCACATCGACATGCCATTTATCCGTCAAATCAATCATGGCCATATCCATACAAATACGACCTCGTTGTTGGACAGGTCCATCTTCGCTCATCAATTGGCAACGATTGGATAAGGAACGCAAAAAGCCATCCGCATACCCATAGGGAATTACCCCCATCCTTGTTTTCTTATCGGTCGTATAAATGCCGCCATAGCTGACATGCGTGCCGGGATCATAGACTTTAATGGTACTTACAGTTGTTTTCATGGTCATCAAAGGTTTGAGATGCCATTTTTTCGCATAGGCTCCATAGCCATACAACAACAAGCCTGGACGAACCATATCCAAATAGGTTTCTGGATAATCCACCGTGGCACCCGTATTGGCACAATGATGAATCGCAAATCGCTGCCCCCATTTGGATCCCACTGCTTGGATCACTTTTTGAAAGAGGGCAAATTGTGCATGGGTGTATTCTCTTCCTACAGGGTTATCTTCATCGGCCATCGCAAAATGGGTGAATATACCTTCGGCTTGTAAACCAGGCAATTGACAAGCTTCGACAATCCCTTCGACACCCGTATCAAAATGTTCATCGTTACATAAATAACCCAACCGGGACATACCCGTATCCACTTTGATGTGGACCTTTAAGGTGCCACCATATTTTAATGATTCTTGATTGTATTCATCTGCTTTCGCCTTACAAGTAACGGCTTGGGTTATGTTGAAACAAATCAAACGATCCACTTGTTCTTTGGGGGTATGACCCAAAATGAGGATGGGCATCGTGATGCCATTGAAGCGTAATTCCATGGCTTCATCAATGCTGCTAACCGCTAAATAATCGGCACCTAGATCTTGAAGCCGACTGGCAATCTGGACAGAACCATGCCCATAGGCATCGGCTTTGACCACACCTAAAAATTTGGTGTTGGGACCAATATGGGAACGAATTGTTTGATAGTTATAGTCAAGGGCATCGAGATCAATTTCGGCCCATGTTCGTTTTAATGTTGATTTCATTTTTATTCACCACCTAATAATTCGGCAATCGAACCGACAACTTGAGATGCTTGGTTTTTCACTTCTTCACTGGCCCAGTCAACGGCTGCACCATGGGGACTAAAAGTAATCAAAGGAATATCGTTGTTGCCATCACCAATCGTATAGATATTGTTTTTGTCAATATGATGTTGTGCACAAATGCGTGCAATACCAGTTGCTTTGGAAATGTTTTTCGGAACGACATCGACGACATATTGATTGGCATAGGCCACAATTTGATCGGCAAAATGATCATTGATACGTTTTTCCAATTGTAAAGCTTGTTCTTTGGAAGCCATCGACAAAACAATTTGGGCATATTTGCCTTGGGCATGTAGTTGGGCTTCCGTGATATCGGGTGCTAGATTAGGGTATCGTTTTTCTTCGAGTTGATCATCGACAATAATGCGATGCCGATAAAAGCCATCATTGACAACGTAGCTAACGATGCCACCTACCATTTTGGCAATATACATGATATCGATGGCTATAACCGGATCGAGATAGGTTGAAAATATTTCTTTTTGGGAAGCATCAAAAGCCATTCCACCATTGTTGGTGACAAAGTAATCGACGGGTAATTTGTACAGTTGCACTTGTTCTAAAATGGATTCCATCGAACGGCCCGTATCGATCACAAATAGATTTCCTTTGGCTTTCCATTGATAAATGCTTAGAAGATCTTTTTCTTGGATGGTTCCATCCACTTTTAATGTCCCATCATAGTCGGTTGCGAATAATTTCATAGGGCTATTATACTACATCTCTATATATTCTTCTTTGGTTACTTTTAAATATAAAAGAATGACCGCTGTTCCGGTAATGATCCAGGAAATTGGGTAGATAACGGCTACTTGAGCGAAGTTGGTGAAGGAATGATAGCGAATCGTAATATAGATGATGCGCAATATACAAGAACCAATCAATGTAAAAATCGTTGGTTCTAGAGAATGGCCAATTCCACGTAAGCTGCCACCAGGCACTTCATATAAAGAAGTGAGTGGTTCCAATAACGCAATGTATGTCATACGGATATAGGCATAATAAATGACTTTGGGATCATTGGTAAACAAGCTTAGTAAAGGGCCTTTGAATAGATAAAAGGTACAAGATAATAGGGCGGTAAAGCCAAAGGCACAAAGCCAAGCCGTACGCGTGGTCTTACGACAGCGAGTATAGTTCTTGGCGGCGTAGTTTTGCGAAATAAAAGTCATCGTGGCTTGGGTAAAGCCATTGACGATGAAGTAACAAATGTATTCGAAGTTTAAGGCGGCGGCATTGCCAGCTACACAAGCGGAACCAAAATGGTTGATGGATGCTTGAATCACAACGTTTGAAAAGGAAAAGATCAAACCTTGTAGGCCAGCGGGTAGACCAATCCAAAGAATGGAACGAAGATATTCGCTTTTGATTCCTAATTTATGGATGTCTAAATGAAGCATGCCTTGTTCATGAAGCAGGGTATAGAAAATCAAAAAACTGCTGAGACCATTGGCAATGGTTGTTGCGAGTGCGACCCCATCGGCATTGCGATGAAATCCAATCACAAAAACCAAGTTTAAACAAACGTTGACAATGCCGGCAATGATCAAAAAATACAAGGGGCGTTTGGTGTCGCCGATGGACCGTAAGACGGCGGAACCAAAATCATAGATCATCAAAAAGGGCATTCCACAAAAGTAAATGCGTAAGTACATGGTGGCCATATTGATGACATTGGCCGGGGTATGTAAAAGGAGTAAGACAGGTTTGGCAATGAGTTGACCAATGATCAACATCAAAAGGCCACTGATAATGGCCAGTACAAAACTGGTATGTAAGACTTCATTGGCTTTGTCTTCTTCTTTGGCACCGATACAACGAGCTAAGACAACATTGGCACCAATGGATAGACCGGTAAAAAAGGTAACGATCATATTGATCACAGGGGCATTGGATCCAACGGCAGCCATGGCTTGACTGGAAGCAAAGTGACCTACGACAGCGGTATCCGATGCATTAAAGAGTTGTTGGAGAATGTTGGAAAGGGCAATAGGAATGGCAATGATGCATAAATTTTTATAGATACTGCCTTCCAACATATTGATAGCGTGTTTATTTTCCATATATATCTTCTTTCTACTTGTCCTATTCTATCACGAAGTAAATTTTGATAAAGTGGTTGCAACTGGTATATAAAAGTGGTATATATGAATTAGCAAAGGAGAATGCAATTATGAAAGTTATTGTTTGTGAGAATTACGAAGAAGAATCCAAAAAAGCATTTGAAGTGATGAAAGATGTGATTCAGAAGAATCCGCATGCGATTTTAGGTTTGGCAACTGGATCTAGTCCAGAAGGTTTATATAAGGAAATGGTCAAAGACTACGAAGAAAATGGTACGAGTTATGCGGATATTACCTCCTATAACTTGGATGAATATGTAGGCATTGATCGCAATCATCCAGAATCCTATTATTCATTCATGCATAAACATTTATTTGATCATGTCAATATCAAGCCAGAAAATACACATTTACCAGAAGGTAGTACACAGGCCGATGCGGATGCCTATGAAGCCGAATTGAAAAAAGTCACGATTGATCTTCAACTATTGGGAATTGGTCGGAATGGTCATATTGGTTTTAATGAACCAGGTACATCGTTTGATGCGCCTACCCATATTGTGGATCTAACTCAAAGTACGTTGGAAGCCAATAGTCGTTTCTTTGACAATGATGTCAATAAGGTTCCTCATCAAGCGATGTCGATGGGATTGGGATCGATCATGCGTTCAAAAAAGATCTTATTGGTAGCCAATGGAGCGAATAAGGCCGATGCGGTAAAAGCCATGGTAGAAGGACCTGTAACGGAAAAGGTACCAGCTTCGATTTTACAAAAACATCCAGATGTCGTTGTTGTCTTAGATAAAGCGGCTGCATCCAAGTTATCAAAATAAATGATTTCTCCCCCCCTAGGTCGAAGGATTCTCCTTCGGCCTTTTTGTGTATAATAAGGAAAAAGAAAGGGAGAAGCAAAAATGAAGATCGTAGTGATTCGACATGGAACAACGGATTGGAATGATAAAAATTTAGCACAAGGGTCAACCGATAATCCATTAAATGAAAGAGGGATGGAACAAGCACGAATAACGGGAAAAAGATTACGAGGAATGGGAATTACGAAAATTTATAGTTCGCCATTGATTCGGGCACGACAAACGAGTCGAATTATTGCCCAAGAATTAGAGCAAGAAGTACCGATTATAAATGAACCGGCTTTACGCGAACAAGATTTTGGGTTTTTTGAAGGGGTATTACGTAGTGACAAACAGTATCAAGCGGAGAAGCATAAATATTTCAAACGATTTAAAAATGGAGAATCGTTTTTAGATGTGGCAGCTCGAGTCTATCCATTTTTAGATGATTTGATTGAAAAATCAGAAGATGAGGATGTGATCTTATTATCTTGTCATGGTGGTATTTGTCGAATGGTTGCCAGTTATTTTGAAGATTTAGATAATGATGCGTTTGCTTCGTATTTTGTCAAAAATTGTGAGGCAAAATCATTTGATGTGAAAAAAATAAAAAAAATTAAAAAAGGGGTTGCAGAAGGGGGATAGATTTGATAATATAACTGAGCACGCGAAAGCGTGACGATCTTTGAAAACTGAAC
>OCTW011614486.1_pt1 | contig 24764 bp, 16 predicted proteins | sample 1539671 | NCBI WGS metagenome assembly OCTW01 (sample SAMN02144230, study PRJEB22623) | gut metagenome | biome: sheep rumen | host: Ovis aries | place: New Zealand | reverse complement strand
AGCGTTACGCGGCTTTCATTGCTCTCCGCGAGCGCGAATTGATTGCCGAACGCGTCTAACAAAAGGACGTAATGCTCTCCGTACAGCGTACGAACGGCGCCGCCCGAAACGGGAAGAAGACATTTTTCTCCGAGTTTAACGCGCGTATTGTTTTCATCGCACGCTACGTTTATAAAATAATCCACTCCGTTCTCGCGATCCGCAACGAGGGCGGATTTTTTGGATCGGAAGGTCAAGGTTACGAGCGTTCCGTTTCCTTTCATCAAGTTCGTATTGCTCCAAAGGATCACGAAGGGTTTTTCCTCTTCACCGTAGCTTTCATAGCCCGAGGACGCGTTCGACGTTACGAAATCCGAAGCGTTCCGCAGCACGTAACCTTGCGCCGCCGTTCCTCTTCTGCACCCTACGAGGCTCATCGCCGACGTATCGAACGTAACGAGCAAGCGAAGGGCGTACATTCCGTTTTCGTTGCCGGAGAGAGTCAAATTCACGTCGAACTCCTGACCGCGATGGACGGTTAAGCTATCGACTTCGATCGCCTGCGTGATCGCGGGATCGGCGCTTGCCGCAGTGCCCTCGTAAAGAAATGCGAATGACGTTAAAGCGATCGCAACCGCGAGAATTGCGACGAGTGCGATCCATATTTTCGAATAACTTGCTTTCTTCAATCTTTTTTCCATCATAAATCTCCGAATTGAGTTTAAGCTTGTTTTTTCTCTTCCGAAACCTTTTCGGAAGGAAGGTTTTTTGCATTTTTCTTTCTATACGCGATATAGCTGATCACGAGAAGCAAAAGGACGATCGCCCCGCCGCCTACGGAAAGTCCGATCACGAGAGGCACGTTTCCTTTCGCCGAAGCCGCTTCTCTCCCCGACACGACGTACGTCTCTTCCGCAACCTTAACGCCGCCGTTCAGGGCGTCCGCGCTACCCGAGCCTTTATAGTACTCGGAAGAGCGGATCGCGCTTCCCTCGTAATACGCCATATCGTACACATAAAGCGAGAAATCTTTTTCCCCGTTTATCGCGCTGTCCTTTATGCGGAAAGACAAAGTTACGAGTTTGCCCGTATCCGTTCGATTGTAGCCGTATCCCGAATAGTAAAGGACGTACGGATAGCGATAGGTCACCTCGTCGTCATGGAAGGCGTCGTAAGGATCCAGCGAGGATAATGCGCCGCCGAACTCGCTTCCGAGAAGTTCGAACGTGTCCTCGTCGTACTCCAAGCGAAACCCGATCGCCGCAAGTCCGTCGTTTCTCGTAAGAGAGAGGGTAACCGAAAGAAGGTCGCCCTGTTTTTCTTCGGTCGCGATCACGGCGCGAACTTCATTTCCTTCCGCAAACGCGAAAGAAGACGCCGAAAAGAAAACGGAAAGCGCGAGGCTGAATAAAAGAATGAAACAAACGTATCTTTTCATAGTGCCTCCTCCTTATGAAACGATCTCTTGATCGGAGCCGTCCGTATCCGCTTTGCCGATCAGGTTCTTTATATAAATTCCTCCGTCCGCCCGAAGGGAAACGGAAGTATATTGCGCGTCGCCGTTTCGAACGGTCAAAACGCCGCCCGAGCGAACGGATAGGTTTTCCGCCGTCAGACTATGCCCACCGAGGTCGATCGTTATATCGCCCGCAAACGCAATCGTAAGATCGCTTTCTTCCGCGGAAAGATCTTCCGTAAGAAGAACCGCGCGACCGAGCGAAACGGAAGAGATAAGCTCTTGGATCGAAGATACTTCCCGCAGGTCGCCTTCCTCGATCGCCGCGTCTTCCCGCGCGATCTGTTCGCCGCTGACGTAAAAGCCGTCCGCCGTTTTATCGCGAACGACGGTATAGCCGTACCCGCCGACCAGAGATTCGAGCGAGGTTACGACGTCGCGACCGTCAAAGAATCCGTCGCCGTTTACGTCCTGAGAAGTAAGGAAGAAAACGGGGGATTCCGTTTCGCCGAGCGCCCAAGCTTCCGCCGCGGAAGAAACGCGGGTAAAGGCAAAGTTCGTCATCGCGCGCTTAAAGAGTAAAATATCGTCCACGTTTACCGAGCCGTCTCCGTTTGCGTCTCCCAAGCCGACGTCGAACGCCATTTCGGCAATATAATAATTCTGCGCGCTTGTTTCAAGGCTGACGCTTTCTTCAAATACGGCGACTTCCGTATATTCCGGTTGCGACCCCGAGCCGAGGGTGACTTTCAGCCATCTTACGATCCTGAAATACGGGATCGCGCTCGCTTTGGGGATCGCTCGACTCTCAACGAAGGTTGCCGCCGCGCTCTCGGAAGACACGCGGAACACGCGTTCGTCTTCGTCCCAAACGAGATATTTTTCGCTCGAATAATCCTCTCCGAGAACGGCGCGGAAAGAAAAATCAAAGGATAATTGCGTAAAAGACGCAACGAGATCGAGATCGGCACTCACTTCCGCCGCAAAGGAATAAAGCGCGCCGCCTGCCGTCCACCCTACAAACTCGTATCGATCCAACGCGGGTTCTTCGGGTTCCGCGAGTCTTTCACCGTCAAACAGATACGCCGTGGGCGGGATCGGAGAAGCGGAAGCGAACTCGCTCGGAGTAGCAAACGTTACGCGGCGGACCGCGCGAAGAGAAAGAGAATTACCCGTATAATAATCCACGGAAACCTTCGCGGAAACTTCGTTTCCTTCGCCGGAAACCGTTCGGGCATAAGAAGAAGCGGAAGCCGTGTAACGATCGCCCGAAAGAAGTTCGCCGTTCAGCTTGAAGGCAGGATCCTCCGCGTCCGCGCCTACGAGACCGACCGCGGAGAAAGTTACGACCGCGCCGCTATACGAAGCGGAAATCGTAACGGGGCGTTTCGAAACCACAAGCTCGCCTTTCAGAAAGGTAACCGTGTAATTGTCGAGAGCGTCGTCGTTTCCGATGACGTCAACGTCGTAAACGCCCGGTGCGTCCAACCATTGATAGGAGCAGGAAGGAAGCGGCATAACGAGGAGAAGAAGATCCTCGATCTCGTCGTCCGCAACGGCGCCCGTCGCGTCATAGGTATAGGCGGGAGCGTAATCGCCATAATAAATCTCATTCGATTCCGCCGCCACTTTTCCGGTAATCGTCAGCACCGCGGGGGTCACGGTCACTTTGATCACGATGGGTTCCGCCCCGCCGAAAGTTTCCCTCTCGGGATCGCTCGGTAAGATCTCCGCGCGATACGAGCCGACCGAAAGGTAGCTCGCGGCAAAAGGATTCGACGGCGCGCTTCTCCATTCGTCTTCGCTCTTTTCAAAATAGGAAACGGTATAGGCGCCGAAATCAAAAGGAGATTCGGGATCGCCCGCCGTAAAAGTCAAAGAATGGCCGTAAGTATAAGAAAGCTCGATCAAGCCTTCGCCGTTTTCGGAATACGGATCGGTTTCGCCCGAAACGCGCGCTTTAACGGACAGGCGCTCGACCCTTTCTTTCAAAACCGTAACGATCGCCGACGTTTCGAAACCTTCGAAATGCTCGCTCGCCGGCATTCTCAGTACGGCGTAATATTCGCCGGGGAGAGAGGGGAAAACGGGATCGCCCTCCTCGCTTTCCAAAAGCGCGCCGCCGTTCGCAATATCACCGTCGTAAAACAAAAATTCGATCTCGCCTCCGTCCGCAAGATATGCATTTTCGCCCGAGGAAGGATCGGTCGCGGGTAAAACGATCTCAAAATCGAGATCGGATCGAGAAAGAGAACCCGAGCGCAGTTCGACTTCCTGATCGGGGAAGACGGCGGAGGTCTCCGCGAGAACGCGGATCTCGGCGGTTTTCTCCATGGAAAGCGTTTCTCCGTTTTCGGAAGTAAAGGAAATCTCCATCAAATCGTTTCCGTCCGCGGCGGCTTCCGCGGCGGAGAACCCGAAATAATAAACGGGCGAACCGACGACCGGAGCGACAAGGTCGGAAAGCGCGGTATAAGTAACGGTTATAAACGCGTCGGAAAGAGAAACGTTCTCGAGAGAGGTCGAAAACACTTCGAATATGAGCGCGTCGTACGGAAAATCTTCGCCGGAAGCCGCCGCGGCGTTATAAGCCGCGATATGCTCCGCGGCGGTTTTGTAAGAAAGATCTCCGTTTTCATCCTCGTAAGGATAGGAATCGAACAAATTCCAACCGTTCGAAACGGAAAAGTCGGTCAGCGAAAAAGCGGCGCGATCATAGATCGGCGTAAAATAAGACTCCGCCAATCCGTCGTTTTGCGTAAGAGCGTAGGTTACGGTAACGGTATCCCCCGCCGACACGCGCCTATACACGTTCCCGCGCACAGGCGTCGCGGACGCAACCACAGACGCTTGAAGGGTTATATTTTTAGTATCTTCCGCACGCGCGTAAGAAAAAGGCGCCCGAAAGAAAAGCAAGAGCAAGGCCGCCACGAGAAGCAGCAGCCAAGCGCCCGATAAAAACTTTCTCTTTTCGGATGAAATCATTTTTTCTCCTTTTCGGGGATCGACTCGCCGCGCACGAACGCTTCGAGCGCGCGCAAAAAAAACTGAGAATCCCCCATACAAGAACTATTGTATCATATCGCGCGCGAAAATGAACAGTCTTTTTAATAAATATATTCAGGAAATTACAGGAAATTTTTTCATCAAATAGATCTGACCTTTTTCATTTCCCCTTTGGCGCGAAACTCAAAAAAAGCAGGAAGAGGCGATCGATTTCCTCCAAATCCGTTTGAAACCGAACCTAAAAAAATCTGTTTTTATCGGATATTTCGAAACAAACGGGCATTGCGGCTCGGCCAAAAAAAGAGATCCGATTCGTCGGATCTCTTTTCGGTTAAAAGCAATATGCGCCGTCAGCCCAAAAGGGTAAACATATTGTGCGGCACTCTGCCCTGCCACGTCTTCGCGGCTTTTACGCCGAGCGCGTAGCTGACGATCGGGGCAAGGTCCGTATTGACATACTTGCCGGGCGTTCCCGTCTTTACGGTTTTTCCGGCGAGCGCGAAGGTGATATTGACTTCGAGGCTCGTATTCTTACCGTGGTTTTTATGGCCGCCGGGCGTCCTGTGTCCGTGGTCGGTGCAAAGGACGAAGAGCGTATCTTCGAGCATACCCGCCGCCTCGTAAGCGTCGTACAACCTGCCGATCAACGTATCCACGCGCGACACCGCATTCGTATATGCGGGTTTCGCATAACCGAAGGTATGGCCCGCGTGATCCACTTGATCGAGGTGCATATAAGCGATGCGATATTTATTCGGATTCGAAACGGTCTCGGTAATGATGCGCTGCATCGTCATCGCGTCGCGCATTTCGATGGTTTCATCCGCATATCCGTACATTTTTACTTGGGTGCTGAGATAGTCGTAAAGCTGACCCTCGATTCCCGGGATATCGTCGCGGATCGTGGTGCTCGCGCTCGCAACTTCGGTTTCGTCCACCCTCGTCATAATATTCGAAACGACGCGCGTACCCTCGTCGTATCCATCCAAGAATTGAACGATATCCTCTACATAGCTGTTATACTTTGTAATGCGGGAATCGTTCTCGATTATGCCGTTATTGACGCCGCGCCAAGTACAAACCGAGAGGATTTCATCCGAAGGATTCTCTCTCAAATACTGCCCCATAAAAGAAGGATATTTCTCTTCGTTCGTATGTTCGCCGTCTTCCACCCTTTGGTTCGTATCTCTAAACAGGAATCCGTGATACACAGGGCGGACGCCGTGGAACATACTCATCCAGTTCTCGCAGGAGATCGTGGGATACACGGCAACGCCGCGATAGGTAACCGACGCGCCGATATCGACGCCGTTTACGGTTTTCGCCGAGAACATCTTATCGAAATTGGGGGTATAGATCTTGCTGAAAAAATCGCCTACGCCGTCCACGCCGATAATAACGACTCTCTTGTACTGATTCTCGGGATTATCGCGAATCAAAGCGAGATCGGAATCGGACGGAACGTAGCCCTTCGGAAAACGGTTAAACAAAAACGCGTTTAAGCAACAAAGCGCAACGATGACGCAAACGAGAACGAACGCAATGATCGCGATCGCAATGGTTCTTCCCTTATGCGCCTTCATGGAATCGAACATTTTCTTGAAAAATGTTTGCATACTGAGCCTCCCGGTGAAAATCTTTTATGATTTTACCATAAATACGCCGAAAAGTCCATACTTCGAAAGAAATTTACACGCAAAACGCGTTTTGTTTTAATCGGTTTCGGCTTGCGGATCCGAGGCAATTCGATAAAAAAATCAAACGAGAGGGAGAGAAGCTTTTGCGTCCAGCGCGTCGCTCGCAAAGGCGGAACCGTCTCCGTATCGGATTTGGAGATAGGCTTCCATCGCGATCATCGCCGCGTTATCCGTGCAAGTTTGTTTGGTCGGGAAATGCGCTTTTAAGCCGTTTTTCAAACAAAGATCGGAGAGCGTTTCGCGCAAGCAGCCGTTCGCGCCCACGCCGCCCGCGACCGCCACGTCCGAACAACCGTATCGTTTCGCAGCCTTGACCGCAGCGCGGGAAAGCATCGAGCAAACGGCCGTTTGGAAAGAATACGCCACGTCCGCCACCGGGATCTCTTCCCCTCTTTGACGGGCGCCGTGTACGAAATTGATAACGGAAGTTTTGATCCCGCTGAAAGAAAAGTCGAATTCTCCCTTGGTTTTGGGTTCGGGGATATATACGGTGGGCTTGCCCCCCTTCGCCGCCCGCTCGATCTCGGGTCCGCCCGGATAGGGAAGCGACAGCGTTCGGGCAACCTTGTCAAAGGCCTCGCCGACCGCGTCGTCCATCGTTCCGCCGAGGTACTCGAAGGAGAGATAGTCCCTTACGCGAACGACAGCCGTATGCCCGCCCGAAACGATCAGCCCGATATAGGGAGGTTTCAGCGAGGGATCCGCGAGATAGTTCGCCGCGAGGTGACCGCGAATATGATTGACTTTTACGAGGGGTTTATCCAAGGCGAACGCCAGCCCCTTAACGTAACTGACGCCCACGAGGAGCGCGCCGAGAAGCCCCGCGCCGTACGTTACGGCGAAACAATCCGCGTCCGAGAGGCGAATGCCGGCTTTTTCGATCGCCGCGTTTACGACGCCTTCGATATTTACGACGTGGTTTCTGCTCGCGATCTCGGGAACGACCCCGCCGAACGCTTTATGGATCTCGATTTGCGAAGAAATAACGGAAGAAAGAATCACGCCGTCTCGCAAGACGGCGCAAGCGGTTTCGTCACACGAACTTTCCACGGCGACGATCGTCAGATCTTTTTTTTCGGCAAGGGAATTTTCCATTACGCTTTTTTCAAATATTCCACGATAAACTCTTGCAAATCTCCGTCCATAACGGCTTGCACGTTTGCGTCCTCGTAACCGGTTCGGTGATCTTTTACGAGGGTATATGGGCAAAACACGTACGAACGGATCTGGCTGCCCCACTCGATCTTTTTCAGCTCGCCTTTCAGAGACTGCTCGTACTCCATTTGTTCCCTTTCCTTTTGCTCAACGAGCTTACTCATCAGCATTCGCATCGCGACTTCGCGATTTTGGATTTGGCTGCGCTCGTTTTGACAGGCAACGACAATACCCGTCGGAATATGCGTGATACGGATCGCGCTTTCGGTCTTATTGACGTGCTGACCGCCCGCGCCGCCGCTTCGATAGGTATCGATCTTCAAGTCCTCCGGGCGGATCTGGATCTCGCCGTCGTCTTGGATCACGGGCATAACTTCAAGGGACGCGAAGGAAGTATGCCGACGGCTGTTTGCGTCGAAAGGAGAAATGCGGACGAGACGATGCACGCCCTTCTCCGCTTTCAAGTAACCGTACGCGTTATCCCCGTCGATCTCAAAGCTGACGGATTTGATGCCCGCTTCGTCGCCGGGAAGAGAATCCAAAACCTTCATCGAATAGCCCTGTTTTTCGGCGTAGCGGGAATACATACGGAACAGCATACTGCACCAATCCTGCGCTTCCGTTCCGCCGGCGCCCGCATGCAAGGTCAGAAGCGCGTCGCAGCCGTCGTGTTTCCCTTTGAGGAGCGCGGCGATCTTCATTTCTTCCGCCTTTTCCGCGAGCTTTTTGAGATCGCCTTCGATCTCGGGTAGTTCGCCGAGCGCTTCTTCGCCTTCCGCAAGCTCGATCATAACGGAAATATCTTCCGCCTGCGAGCGAAGTCTTTCCACCTTTTTGAGCTTGTCACTGACCTGTTTCAGCTCCTTATTGACCTTCTGACTCTTCGCCTGATCGCTCCAAAAGCCTTCTTCGTTTTGCATTTCTTCCAGCTCTTTTTTGCGTTCTTCGAGGGCGGGAGTGTTCAATGCGTCCGCCACTTCCTCGATCGCGGTACGAAGATCGGAGAGTTTTTGCTTACTGTCGTCGAATTCTACCATAATTACCTACCGCAACAATTCTTGTATTTCTTACCGCTTCCGCAGGGGCATGGATCGTTCCTGCCGACCTTAACGGGTTTTTTATCGGGAAGCGGGCGCGCGGGGCGCGGACCTTCCTCCTTACGGATCTCCATTTTAAGCGTCATAAACACGATGTCTCTCTGAATGGAGGAGATCATCTCGTCAAACATTTCGAAACCTTCGTTCGAGTAGCTGATCACGGGGTCGTGCTGACCGATCGCGCGAAGGCCGATCCCTTTTCTCAAAGCGTCCATCGCGTCGATATGATCGATCCACTTGGTATCCACGACGCGCAGCATGATCGCGCGCTCGAAGTCGCCGAAGTTGATCCCCTGCGCTTTATACGAGGCTTCTTTTTCGTCGTAAGCGTCAACGGCGGCAAGCGCGACCGCGTTTACGATCTTGCCGAGATTCAAGCCCGCGGCGAGCTCTTTGGTAACGACGTTCGAACCTTCGGGCAAAAGGCGCTCTTCGATCTCGCGATTGATCTTATCGTAATCCCACAAAACGTAATCTTTGGAATAATCCACGACGCCGGACACGAATTCCGAGACGACCGAGGGGATCATCTTTACGATCTCTTCGTGTACGTCCGCCCCCGTTAAAACTTTGTTTCTTTCCGCGTAAATGATCTCGCGCTGGCGGTTCATAACGTCGTCGTAAGCGAGAACGTGCTTTCTGACGCTGTAATTTCGGTTTTCGACCGCGAGTTGGGCGCGCTCGATCGCGCGGGTGATCATTTTCAGCCCGATCGGAGTATCTTCGTCCAAATTAAAGGCGTTTGCGACTGAGTACATTCTGTCGCCCCCGAAGATACGGGCAAGATCGTCTTCCATCGAGATATAGAACACGGACGAGCCTACGTCTCCTTGCCTGCCGCTACGGCCGCGCAGCTGGTTGTCGATACGGCGGCTTTCGTGGCGCTCCGTTCCGATCACGCGCAACCCGCCTTGCGCCAAAACTTCTTTCTTTTCCTCGTCCGTTTGCGCCTTGTATTCTTTATAATATTTCTTATAATCTTCCCTCGCGCGCAGGGCTTCTTCCGAAACTTCTTTGTTAAAGCCCATGGCTTCCACGATCGCTTCGTGAGAGTAATTGTTCTTTTCGAGAGCGGCGCGCGCCAAATATTCGGGGTTTCCGCCGAGCATAATATCCGTTCCGCGGCCCGCCATATTCGTGGCGATCGTAACTTGCCCGAGGCGACCCGCCTGCGCCACGATCTCCGCTTCGCGCTCGTGGTTTTTCGCGTTTAACACATTGTGCGGAATGCGCTCTTTTTTCAAAAGCGCGGAAAGCTCTTCGCTCTTTTCCACCGTAACGGTACCCACGAGAACGGGTTGTTTCCTTTCGTAACAATCGCGAATGTCGTTTACGATCGCGCGAAGCTTGCCCGCCCTCGTTTTGTATAGAAGATCGTTCAGATCTTTCCTCTTTACGGGAAGGTTGGTCGGGATCTGGACGACGTCCAACCCGTAGATCTGCTTAAATTCAGTCTCTTCGGTTTTGGCGGTACCCGTCATACCCGAGAGTTTTTTGTACATACGGAAATAGTTTTGGAAGGTAATGGTCGCAAGAGTCTTGTTTTCGTCCTTGATGCGAACGCCTTCCTTCGCTTCGATCGCTTGGTGCAGTCCGTCGCTATAACGGCGGCCGATCATCAAGCGACCGGTAAATTCGTCTATGATAATGACCTCGTGATCGTTTACGATATAATCGCTGTCACGCTTCATCATAAAGTGTGCTTTCAAGGCGATATTGATATGATGATTGAGGTCGTTATTTTCAATGTCGCCGAGATTATCGATCGCAAAATAGCGTTCCGCTTTCGCAACGCCCTCTTCGGTCAAGCGAATGCTGTTCTCCTTTTCGTCCTTTTCGTAGTCCTCTTCGTGTAACGTTTTGACAAAGCGATTGACGGTAACGTAGATCTCGCTGCTTTTATTGCCCTTGCCCGAAATGATAAGCGGCGTACGCGCTTCGTCGATCAAAATGCTGTCCACCTCATCGATGATCGCGAAATTAAGTCCGCGTTGCACCGTTTGGGATTGGCTGATCGCCATATTGTCGCGCAGATAATCGAATCCGAGCGCATTGTTCGTGGCGTACAAAATATCGCAATTATACGCTTCTTTCTTCTCTTCCGCGCTCATTCCTTCGACCGACACGCCGACGGTAAGCCCGAGGAAGCGATGGACCTTTCCCATCCAATCCGCGTCACGCTTCGCGAGATAATCGTTTACCGTTACGATATGCATCCCTTTTCCGGGGAGCGCGTTCAAATAAGCGGGAAGGGTACTGACGAGGGTCTTACCTTCACCCGTACACATTTCCGCGATCCTGCCTTGATGGAGAGCGATACCGCCGAGGAGCTGCACGTAAAAATGGCGCATTCCGAGAACGCGGGTCGCCGCTTCTCGAACGACGGCGTAAGCGTCGGGCAAGATCTCGTCCAGCGAAACGCCATTTTGGATCTTCTCCCTAAAATAAGGGGTCATCGCTTTGAGCTCGTCATCCGTCATGGACGCGTAATGGGGGGCGAGTAGTTCTATTTTATCCGCGATTTTGCGAAGTTTTTTGATTTGTCTGTCGTTTGCCGTGGGAAATAAACTCATAATTCACCTCAAATACATTTTACTATACCGAAAAACATATGTAAAACTATTTTACTTTAATAATAATAGATCGCGATTCTCGGTCAGGATCGGTTTTTTCTCTCTCGTGGAAGCGAAAGTCAAAACGTAAACTCTCTTTGCGCCCGCCTTTTTGAGAGCGCGCGAAAGTTCGTCCGCCGTCGCGCCCGTCGTTAAAACGTCGTCCACAACGAGAACCACCTTATTTTTCACCGCGGAAGGATCCTTTATTACGAAAGCGTCCTTCATATTTTCCTCGCGCGCCTTTCTGCCGCCTTCCAAGGTGGACGAAGTCAAAGTGTCCTTCGTTCGCTCCGCAACGAAAGGCATATACGGCAAATTCAACCGCGTCGCGATCTCTTTTCCGAGAAGAGCGCTTTGATTGTATCCGCGCTTTTTCTCGCGGTTTTTATGGAGCGGAACGGGGAGGAGAAGATCCGCGGCGATTTCTTCCCGAAGCAGTTTATCGGTCATGATCTTCGCCATATATTCCGCCAAATAGCGCTTGTTATTGAACTTTAAGTCCATAACGAAGTTCGATATCGCTCCCGAGTAAACGAAAGGCGCGATCGCCCGATCGAACACCCGCTCCGTATTTTGGCATTCCGAGCAATATTCCGCTTCCGCTGTGAGCATCTTGCCGCATTTTAAGCAACCGCGTTCGATCGCTTCCTGCTTTTGATAGCAGTTCGAGCAAAGTCCGTAACGGCTTTTCTCCCGAAGCTCCCTTCCGCAAAGAAGGCAATTAAAGTCGGTCGGAAACAAAAATTTAAGCACGTTTTTCCGATCAAAACTCATCTTCTTTCAAGAAACGGCCGAGCGCGGTATGGCGCTTTTCGGTATAATTGTTTTTGATCATTCTGACGACGTCTTCTTTTTTCCCTACTATAACGACGGCGCGGCGGGCGCGGGTGATCGCCGTGTACAAAAGATTCCGCGAGGTAACGATGGGATTATAGCGCGAAAAAGCAACGATCGCGATGGGAAATTCCGAACCTTGGCTTTTATGAACGCTGATCGCATAAGCATGGGACAGTTGATCGAGATCGCCCGCGGTATATGTCGCGACTTTCCCGTCTTCGAATTGAACTTTTACTTGCGCCTCCGCTTTATTGACTTCGAGAATACGCCCTATATCTCCGTTGAACACGCCTTCCCCCGCTTCGAAGCCGCCGCCCGAAGGCAAGATCCAGCCGAGGTGGTAGTTATTGACCGTGTGGATCACTCGATCCCCTTCGCGAAACAATCGTTCACCGTGAGCGATCTCCTTCTTTTCGGAAGAGGGCGCATTCAAAACCTTTTGCAATTCGACATTTAAATTTTCCACCCCGCCGTCTCCTTTTTTGAGAGGGGCAAGCACTTGCACGTCCGACGCGTTCAGCTTAAAATAGCGAGGCAGACGCTCGGTACAAAGCGAGATCACGTCGCTGACGACGTCTTCTCCCGACGAAACGTTATCGAAGAAGAAATCTCGGCTTTTGTTATCGAATTCGGGAACGGAACCGCCGTTGATCATATGCGCGTAGATCGCGATATTGCTATCCGAGGATTGCCTGTAAATGTGCGTCAAATATTTAACGGGGATTTTGCCCGAGGCGATAATATCGGATAAAACGTTGCCCGCCCCCACCGAGGGAAGCTGGTCTTTATCCCCAACGAGAACGATTTTTCCCCCTTGCGGAACGGCGCGCAGCAGCGCGTTGAACACGAATTCGTCCGCCATACTGATCTCGTCCACGATGATGACTTCCGCGTCAATCTTGGTATCCGTTGAATAATCGCCCGAATGCAGGTCGAGAAGTCGATGGATCGTTTTGGCTTCCGCGCCCGTCGCTTCGCTCATTCTCTTCGCCGCTCTGCCCGTCGGCGCGGTCAAAGCAAAAGAATAGCCTTCCTGCTTCAAAATCTCGATGATGCATTTAATAATGGTGGTTTTCCCCGTTCCGGGGCCGCCCGAAATGACGACGCAACCGCTGTTTACCGCCGCCGTCACCGCTTCTTTTTGAGAGGGATGTAAGCGAACGTTTTCCCTTTTCTCGAATTCTTCGATCTCGCTTTCGAGATTTAAATCGAGATCGGTGCTGTGCTGCATAATGCGAGATAAGGTTTTCGCGATGTTCTTTTCGAGCTTATAATAGGTCGCAAGCATAACGCCGTTCATTCGGTGATCGTTTACGTACACGAGCGTTCCATCCACCTGCATTTCGTCTATAACGGTCAAAAGAACGGACTCTTTATCCTCGTCAAAGGATAAAAGTTTCATCGTTTCCCGAACGAGCATTCCGATGGGAAGATAGGTATGCCCCTTGGTTTGCGCCGCGCTTTTCAAAACGTGGACGATCGCTGCGGAAAGGCGAAAGGTGCTGTCCTTTTCGATCCCCATCGAGATGGCAAGCATATCGGCTGTGGAAAAACCCACTCCGTCCACGTCTTCGATCAAGCGAAAGGGATTGTTCCGAATGATCTGCTCGGTCATTCCTTCGTACGTCTTGTAAATTTTTAAGGCGAGATTGAGGGATATATCGTAACTTTGCAAAAAAATGATCGTATTCTGCATCGCGCGAAACGAGCCGAATTGTTCGCCGATGCTCTCGGCTTTCGCGCGGCTGATCCCGCGCACCTTTACGAGCTCGCCCGGGGTAAATTCCACAACGTCGAACGTCTTTTCCCCGAAATACGCGACGATGTTTTTCGCCGTTACTTCGCCGATCCCTTTGAATAGTCCGCCGGAAAGGTACTTGATCATGCTTTCCCGACCCGTCGGAGGAGAAACTTTAACCGAATGCACTTTGAACTGCTCGCCGAAATTGCGATTTACTACGTACTCGCCGCTCATAATGACCCGCTCCCCTTCCGTCACGGGCGGGAAAATACCCACGCACGTAACGCGCTTGGGAGTGGAAACGCCGATGACGGAATAGCCGTTTTCCGCGTTTCTGAAAATAATACTTTCAATATTTCCGACGAGTTCCATAAAGAATATTATATCATATTTTCCGAGCGCAAGTAAAGAGCGAAAGGATCGAGAGAGCAGGCGAAGATACTAAAAAAACGGCGCGAAACGCAATATGCGATCCGCGCAGCTGTTTCATTCGCCATTATTCGGGCGATTTCTCTTTTTCGATCTCTTTCTCCAATATTTCCGCCGCCATTTTAACGAGTTCGGGGCAAGGTCTTTTTTTATAGTATTCCGCGGTTCTTTCGTCCGGAACGGAGCGGATCGGAGCGCCGTCTCCCAAAAGAGTGCGGCAAACGATCGAACCGTTTTGCGATTGAAAGGCTCCCGCCGCGCTCTGAACGCGTTTGTAATGCGCAGCGGCGGCTCCCTGAACGCGGGGATCGTCATATCCGAATAAAACGCCGAGAACGATCGCCATTCCGCTGACCGCGCCGCAAACTTCCCGCATTCTGCCGAGCCCACCCCCGAAGGAAGAGGCAAGGCGGGCGCTTTCCTTTTCCGAAAGCCCCGTCAGATCGGAAAACGCCATTACGACGGATTGCGCGCAGTTGTATCCCGATCGAAAATAGGATTCCGCGATTTCTCCTCTCGTCATATCAACGAACGAGATTCAAAATATCGATCAACTCTTTCTCGGAGAAGATCTTCGGAACGGGATAGAGAGGATTGGTTTCGTTGAACGCGTGTTTTGCAAGCGCGGGCAGATCCTCTTCTTTGATCTCCCATTTCCCTTCGATCTTTTCGGGGATCGCCATCTTTTTGCTCAGTTCAACGATCGCGTCGATAAAACGATTCGCTTTTTCTTCTCTCGTTTCGCCCTTGATCCCAACGAGGTCGGCGAGTTCGGCGAGCTTTTTATGCGCGGATTTACCGTAAGCGCGAAGGACGACGGGCAAAAGGACGGAATTCGCAAGTCCGTGCGGAACGCCGTAAAAACCGCCGATCGCGTGCGCCAAAGAGTGTACCGTGCCAACGTAAGCGCGCGTAAAAGCGAGTCCCGCGCGATAAGACGCGTTTTGCATATTGAGACGCGCTTTTTCGTTATGCGGTTCCGCGTAAGCCGTGTAAAGGTTTTCGAAAACGAGTTTAACGGCGGCAAGCGCGTTTTCTTTCGTGCGCTTGGTGTTCGCGCTTCCGATATACGCCTCGATCGCGTGCGTCAAAGTATCGAGACCGGTGGTCGAGGTTACGCCTTGCGGCAAATTATAGGTCAAAGTCGGGTCGAGAACAGCGTAATGCGGGATCAAGTGCAAATCGTTCATCGTGTACTTATCGCGCGCTTCGGGATTGGAGATAACGGCGGTTACCGTTACTTCGCTGCCTGTTCCCGCGGTAGTCGGAACGGCAAAAAGGGTCGGAATGTTTTTCCTGACTCTCAAAAGCCCTTTCATATCCGCGAGCGTTCTTTTCGGATTTGCCGCTTGCGCGCCGCAGCCTTTCGCGCAGTCCATGGAAGAACCGCCGCCAACCGCGATCAAGCAATCGCAACCGTCGTCTACAAACATTTTATACGCCGCCGCAACGTTATGCACCGTGGGGTTCGGAACGACTTCTCCGTATATCGAGTAAGGAATTCCGAGCTTATCCATTTCGTCCGTCAAAGGAGCGTAAATGCGAATGCTATGCAAAAATCCGTCCGTTACGATGAGCGGATGTTTTAGCCCGAGCTCGTTCAATTTCGCCGCCACGTCTTTTAAGCAACCGGCACCCGTAATGAGCTTCGGCTCGCGCCAATGCATCAAAGCCAAACCGACGTACATTACTTTCTGAAACGCTCTGTCGTACAACTTGCATTTATTGATACCCATACTTGCTAAATCTCCTTAAAAGTAGGTTATCTTTTATTATACATTGTAAACGCTCGTTTGTCAATGCGGAAGAATCGGGCGATGAAAAAGCCCTTTGCCTGAACACAAAAAAAAGCTTGCCCGATAGGACAAGCTTTTTTATTTCGGTTAAACCGATTAGTCGTTGATGATTTGCGCAACAACGCCCGAACCGACCGTTCTGCCACCTTCACGGATAGCGAAGCGGAGACCCTGCTCGATAGCGATCGGGGTGATGAGCTTGATTTCCATGTCGATGTTATCGCCGGGCATAACCATTTCGACGCCCTTCGGGAGGGAGATGGTTCCGGTAACGTCGGTGGTTCTGAAATAGAACTGCGGACGATAGCCGTTGAAGAACGGGGTGTGACGACCACCTTCTTCCTTGGTCAAAACGTAAACCTGGGAAGTGAAGTGGGTGTGGGGATGGATCGTACCGGGTTTCGCAAGAACTTGACCGCGCTCGATATCCTCTCTGCGGATACCACGGAGAAGAAGACCGATGTTATCGCCCGCCTCAGCGAAGTCGAGAAGTTTACGGAACATTTCGACGCCGGTAACGACGGTTTCGATCGTGCTGTTGTCATTGCGGAGACCGACGAGTTCGACCTTGTCGTTCATCTTAACGATACCACGCTCAACACGACCGGTAGCAACGGTACCACGACCGGTGATCGTGAACACGTCTTCAACAGGCATAAGGAAGGGTTGATCGGTCGCACGCTTGGGGTCGGGGATATAGGTGTCAAGGGTGTCGAGAAGCTCTTGGATGGGGCCGAAAGCAGGATCGTCAAACTTGCCTGCCGCGCCGGCTTGCATCGCGAGAAGAGCGGAACCGCGGATGATCGGGGTGGTGTCGCCGGGGAACTCGTACTTGTCGAGGATCTCGCGAACTTCCATTTCAACGAGCTCGAGGAGCTCTTCATCGTCCACTTGGTCGCACTTGTTCAGGAATACGACGATGTAAGGAACGCCGACCTGACGGGCAAGAAGAATGTGCTCGCGGGTCTGGGGCATGGGACCGTCGGTTGCAGCAACAACGAGAATCGCACCGTCCATCTGAGCCGCACCGGTGATCATGTTCTTAACGTAGTCCGCGTGTCCCGGGCAGTCAACGTGTGCGTAGTGTCTCTTTTCGGTCTGGTATTCAACGTGCGCAGTGTTAATCGTAATACCACGTGCTTTCTCTTCGGGCGCCTTATCGATTTCGTCGTACTTCATGGAAGCCGCGTTACCCTTATTAGCACAGTACATCGTGATAGCTGCTGTCAAGGTCGTCTTGCCGTGGTCAACGTGACCAATGGTTCCGACGTTAACGTGCACTTTGCTTTTGTCAAACTTTTCCTTTGCCATTGTTAATTATCCTCCTAATTACTTTTAACAATATATTTTTGAAGCAGCTATCGCTGCAACTTTTTTAATTATACTACTTTACTTTGAATTTTGCAACAACACTTTCGGGAGCGAGGTCGTAATGTTTGAACGCCATTACGAAGTTACCGCGCCCGGCAGTCGCGCTACGCAACGTGGTCGCGTAACCGAACATTTCGCCGAGAGGCACTTCCGCTTCGATGGATTGGATCGCGCCGTCCGACTCCATCGCCTTGATCTTGCCGCGGCGCTTGGAGATCGTGTTCATAACTTCGCCGAGATATTCTTCCGGAACGGTGATGTTTACCTGCGCGATCGGTTCGAGAAGCGCGGTTCCTACCTTTTCCATTGCGGCTTTGAACGCCATGGAACCGGCAAGTTTGAACGCGAGCTCGGACGAGTCGACCTCGTGGTAGCTACCGTCGTAAATACTGACGTGGAAGTCGAGAACTTCATAGCCGAATTGACCGGTCTTGGAAGCTTCCGTAATTCCGTCGATAACAGCGGGCAAATATTCCTTCGGAATGGATCCACCCACGGTATCGTCTTCGATCACGAGTCCGGAACCGGGTTCGCCCGGGGTAACTTTGATCTTACAGTGACCGTACTGACCGTGACCGCCGCTCTGACGAACGTACTTTCCTTCAACGTCGCACGCGCCTTTGAAGCGCTCTCTGTACGCAACTTCGGGCTTGCCGATGTTCGCTTCGACGTGGAACTCACGGACGAGACGATCCATAATGATTTCAAGGTGCAACTCACCCATACCCGCGATGATGGTTTGTCCGGTTTCTTTATCGGTATAAACGCGGAACGTCGGGTCTTCTTCGGCGAGCTTTTGGATCGCAACCGCCATTTTGTCCTGACCGGCTTTGGTCTTGGGTTCGATCGCCTGCGTAATAACCGGCTCGGGGAAGGTCATTTCACCGAAAGCGATGGGGAACTTCTCGTCGCAGAGGGTGTTACCCGTCGTCGTGTTCTTCAAACCGATAACCGCACCGATGTCGCCGGTGGAGAGGCTGTCAACTTCCTTACGATCGTTCGCGTGCATACGCAAGATACGGTTGATACGCTCACTCTTGCCTTTGTTTGCGTTCAAAACGCTGTCGCCGCTCTTCAAAACGCCGCTGTAAACGCGAATGAAGGTCAACCTTCCGACGTAGGGGTCGGTCATGATCTTAAACGCAAGCGCGCTGAACGGTTGATCGTCGCTCGGGAGGCGGGACAAAACTTTGTCGTGATGATCGGGATCGATACCTTCGGTCGCGCCGATATCAAGCGGAGAGGGAAGATAATCCACGATCGCGTCGAGAAGAGCTTGAACACCCTTATTCTTAAAAGCGCTTCCGCAGAGAACGGGGACGATTTGGTTCGCGATAACGCCCTTACGGAGCGCCGCTTTCAGCTCGGGAACCGTAATTTCCTCTTCCATGATGAACTTTTCCATAAGCGCGTCGTCGCATTCGCAGATCTTTTCGACAAGCTCTGCTCTCGCTTGCTCCGCCGCTTCCTTCATATCCGCGGGAACGTCCACGACGTCGAACACTTTGCCGTCGTCATTCTGGTACACGTCCGCCTTCATATTAAGAAGGTCGATAATGCCCTTGAATTCCTTGGCTTGTCCGATCGGAAGCTCGAAAGCGACCGCATTCGCGCCGAGTCTCTTTTTCATCATTTCGATAACGCGCGGGAAGTTCGCACCCTCGATATCCATTTTGTTTACGAACGCGATACGGGGAACCTTGTACTTCGTGGCTTGGCGCCAAACCGTTTCGGATTGGGGCTCAACGCCGCTCTTCGCGCAAAAAACCGCGACCGCGCCGTCCAAAACGCGGAGCGAACGCTCGACTTCGACGGTAAAGTCCACGTGTCCCGGGGTGTCGATCAGGTTGATCGCGCAATCTTTCCAAGTAACGGTCGTTGCGGCGGAGGTAATGGTAATACCACGCTCCTGCTCCTGCTCCATCCAGTCCATCGTGGCGCCGCCTTCGTGCACCTCGCCGATCTTACGGGTCTTTCCGGTGTAATAGAGAATACGCTCCGACGTGGTCGTTTTGCCTGCGTCGATATGCGCCATAATACCTATATTTCTCGTACGTTCAATGGGGTAATCTCTCATTTTCTATCCTACCAACGATAATGAGCGAACGCCTTGTTGGCTTCCGCCATACGATGCATTTCGTCTCTCTTCTTTACTGCGTTTCCTACGCCGTTCGACGCGTCCATAAGCTCGCCGGCAAGTCTTTGATCGCTCGTCTTCTCGCCGCGCTTTCTCATAAAGGTAACGAGCCAACGAATGCCCAACGTTTGCCTTCTTTCTTCGCGGATCTCCTGCGGAACTTGATACGTCGCGCCGCCGACCCTTCTCGCCTTAACTTCGACCTGCGGCATAACGTTCGCAAGAGCTTTCTTGAAAACTTCCACAGGGCTCGTTCCGGTTTTTTCCTCAACAATATGAAATGCCCCGTAAACGATGGACTCCGCCGTTCCTTTCTTACCGTCAAGCATAATTTGGTTGACGAGTTTGGTTACGACCTTATCGTGATAAATAGGATCGGGGAGCACGTCACGCTTAGGCACACCACTTCTTCTTGGCATACTATATTATCTCCTTATTCTTATAAATTAAAATAGTTGATTATTTAGGTTTCTTTGCGCCGTACTTGGAGCGAGCCTGCTTGCGTTTTGCAACGCCTGCGGTATCGAGCGCTCCACGCACGATATGATACCTAACACCGGGTAAGTCTTTTACCCTTCCGCCACGGATCAAAACGACGCTGTGCTCTTGCAAGTTATGGCCGATACCGGGAATATAAACGGTACCTTCCATTCCGTTCGAGAGGCGCACCCTCGCGATCTTACGCATTGCGGAGTTCGGCTTCTTAGGCGTGGTGGTAGTAACGGACAGGCAAACGCCGCGACGCTGCGGGCAGCTCTGCAAAATAGGAGCGAGAGTTTTGGACTCCTGCTTCTCTCTACCGTGCCTAATTAACTGATTGATTGTTGGCATATCTTGACCTCCTTGTAGTCTTGCGCTTAGACCCCCGTCAACCCTTAGGGGAGAAAGCCTTTTCTCTCGCTATAGAAGCAGCAAACTTCCGAGAGACGGAGCCGAAGCCCCTTGCTTTTTTTTCTTCGAATTTACCGAACCAGCCCCACGACCGCCGCGCCGACTTCGATCCTCGCTTCCTTTCCGAGTTCCGCCATCGAAGGCCCTCTCTTAAAGGAAACGCTCTTGCCGTGCGCCGCTTCGCGGCACGCTTTTTTGATAAATTCTTCCGAATCCGACGACACGATGACACACCATACTGTGCCGTCTGTAATACCCCTTAAAACTTGTTTCAGCCCAACAACTTTTTGGGGGGAATTATCCATTAAGGTTTTATAATCTTCCGCCATAGGTTCCTCAAATGACGACAAAATTACTTGCAATTTCTTACAAGCTTCCTTATTTTATCAATTCTGCAAGCGTTAGTCAAATAAATATCGATATTTTTTTCTTCGTAAAATCGAATTTGCAAAAGAGCGCCGCAACGCGTTTGCCGCGTGCGAAACGTAACGGCGCCGATAAGAAAATAAACGCGGCGTAACGAGAATTTCGTTACGCCGTTATTTCGTTGTATTTCGAAATCGAGGCTTTATGAAAAAGCAAATGCGGTTTTATTCCGGAATATATGCCGCGGCGCGCTCGTTTACGGTCAAACCGATATTGACCGTCGTCCATTTGCTTTCGTTTTTCTCCTTCGGGTCTCCGAAATAAAGGACGAGCTTATAGTAGCCGGCGCTCAAATATTCCGCATAGCAGTATTCGCCGCCTACGAGGGTCAAAGTCTCGGTCGCGCTGTCCCATTGCCATTGTTCGCCCATTCCGATCGCGCTCGCCATCGCGTTATTCGCGAGGTTCGAGCCAAAGCATTCGATCTTTTTGATCTCCTTGTCGTTGCTGACGAACTTAACGGTAAGATCGCCTTTCGTTCCCTTCGTATAGCTAAGAGACGTTTGAGAGATCGGGGTCGGTTCCGCCGAATTGGTTACGGTCAGGGTAAAGAGCATGCTGATAACGTCCGTTACGATGCGATACTCATAAGAACCGCAGTTTATGCTTTTCAGGAAATCCGGATTGATCGTCAAGCGCGTGGTTCCCTTTTCCGCCGATTCTTTTACGGCGTATTGAAGCTCGGGCGCGCCGTCCGAAACGACTTGCTTAATGGGATAGCCCCCGAGGATCATTTCGAAATAAAGCTCTTTCTCCTTCGCCTTTTCGTAATAAAGAGACAGAACTCCTTCTCTCGTTTGCGCGTCGTCCGAAACGATCTGCGGCGTAACGTTGTTTTCTACTTTGACCGTAAGCGAGGCGCTCTCCGTTCCGCTCTTCGCAACGAACACGTTTTCTCCGAGAGGCAGGGTCGAAAGGAAGGTGGATTTGATCGTAAGAGTGCTGCCCGAATAGCTGTAATTCGCCGAAGCGACGCCGTTTCCTTGGAGCAAGAGCGTTCCGGTGCTGACGACATTGAACGAAGCGTCGGTCGGATCGTCTTTATCGAACACGGCGTACGAGTTATAAGCGAGAAGCGAAGCGTTCTCGATGACTTTGACCGTAACGTTTCTCGACGTTTCCCCGTTGCCCGAACGGAATTTCAGCGCAAAGAGATACTCCCCTGCCGTAAGAGTGGAGAGGAAAGAAGCTTTCAAAGTAACCTCGTTTCCTTTGATCACGTAATCGGAAGCGGTAATGCCGTTGCCGTCCACTTTGGAAAGAGTATAGCCGTATTTTTCGAAGGAAACGACGACGTCCTTTCTGACCGCCGCGCTCTTGCCGAAAGGATAGGTATCCTGATAGAGGGCGGGGGCGCGATCGTCTTTTACGTTGATTTTGACGAGGGCGGTCGTATCGTTCGACGAGGTGATCACGAAGGTCTTCTCGCCGACCTCTTGATCCATAAGTCCGAGCGCAAAGATCACCATCGTTCCGCTCTTATCCACGTAATAATCGGATTTATCGAGATCGGAAACGCTCTTTACGTAGTTCCCCGAAAGAGAAAGTTTGAAAGTGACGTTCGCCTTGGCGCTCTTGTTGAAGGTCGCCGTGTTCTTTTCCACCGAGATCGGCGTGGAATTTGCTACGATGACGGTTAAGTAGATCGAGCCTCTGCTCGTGCTGTAAATAAAGGTATGTTCGCCCATCGGGAGAGAAGAAAGGAAGTTACCGCTCATCGTAAGGCGACCCGTTGCGTCCACCGTATAATTCGCCGCGGTGATATTCTCTCCGGACAAAACGATGAAATCGGATTGATTGAGCTTAACGTCGAAGACGAGATCGCCTCCGTCCTTTACGTCGTATTTCAGTTCGGGTTTCTCGCAGGTGGGCATGACCGCGTCTTTATGGAAGGTCAAAATACAAGTCGCCTCTTTGTTCGTTTTGGCGATCAATTTGATCTTCTTGGTAAATTCTTCGCCCACGGAAGATTTAACGAAAACGAGCCCGTCTTTCGGAGAGAACGTCAGATACTTCTCCGCGTCGTCCAAATATTCGAATTTGAATTCGTTTACGCTAACGGGGAAGTTCAGCTCGTCGCGCAGCAAAGTAATGTCGTACGCCACGGCGTTGATGTCCGGGATCTTCGCATTCGGGCCGCGGATCTCGATCGCCTGATCGTCCGCCGAGCGGATCAAATATTTCGAGCCGAACTCAAAGAGAGGGAACTCCCACTTCTTGATCTCGAAATCCTTTTTGAACCCGACAAATCCGATGATCGGCAAAGAGAATCCAGCTTTCAAATGGAATTTCAGGCTGACGTAAGCGCCGCCCGCGATATAGTATCCCATAATGAAGTTCCCTTCCGTTTCTTCCGTCATGAATTCCATTCGGATCTGCCCGTCGAGATCGCCGTAAATACCCGCGCTCGCGCGAACGCCCACGCCCACGATTTTAAGGCAGGTCACGTTAAAGCGAACGTACACGCCGCATTCCGCGCGAACGTGTCCGAGAAGGACGAGGTCGGACGCGGTTCCTTTGCTCGTAAAGGATTTATACACGTCGAACGAACCGTTTACGAAGGTAATGCCGAATTCGGTTTCGGTAACGTATCTGTACTCGAATCCGATCTCCGCGCGAATCTCGAAATTCATCTCCATTCCGATCTCGAATTCGAGAACGAAGATCCAAATGGGTACGTTATAAGAGAAGAAAGGAATGTCTCCGCCGACGGGTTTGTTATCCAGCGCGTTTTCTTTCTTTACGAGGTTTTGCTTAAAGGTTTCGAAGCTCTTGGGAATGTTGTTTACGTCCGAAACTTCCATCTTGATCGAGAACACGGTCTCGGTTCTGAGTTTCATGCCGACGTTCAAATCGAGATCCACGCCCGACGTATCGAACGAACAAGACGCGTCGAACACGGGTTCGAGGGTGATCGTGTTATCGAATTGCAAGATCAAAGTCGCGCTTTTCGCAAACGTGATCGAGATGGTGCAAACCAAGCGGATCCGATCCGTCTCCACTTCCCAAGAAACGCCCGCTTTCACGACGGGAGCTTCCGAACGCACGGTTACGGCGGGCAATCCGCCCTTAAACGAAATAAGGTCCACCGCTTCCTGCTCGTACGTTTCGTTCGCCGCTTCCACGACCGCCGCGAACAGATCGCTGTTTTCGAGCGCGTCGCGGATCGCCTCTTCGTTTACCGTTAAAGTATCTTCCGAAATCTCGAGCTTTTTATAAATATCCATCTCCTCGATGACTTCGTCCAGTTTAGACAGGCGGCAGAAGATCTCTTCTCTTCCGTTTACGACTTGCGACTCGCGAAGCACGGTGTACGCCGCGAGCCCGTTATACTCGTATCCTTCGATATCTCCTTCGTATAAAGGAGCGAGATCGGGATCCACGTCCTCCTCGTTCGGCTTTTGCGCCAAGATCACGTCTCCTTCTTGGAAACGCTTCTCGGCGGCGTACGCCAAAATCACGTTATAAAAGGAATCTTCGCCGATCGTAACAAGCTCGACTTGCGTTCCCGCGCGCTCCGTCCGCTCGATATCCTCTTTTACGACGAGCGTATCCGCCTCTTCTCCTTCCGTTCTGAAAATAAACGTCGTCAGTCCGGCGTACTTTTCGGCAGCGAACTCGGCCGCGTAGATCCAAATTTGATAGCTCGATCTCTTTTTGAAGCCTTCGCGCGCCGTAATGCGGTAAAGCCCCGTTTCGAGCCTCGTGGAGCGGAGAGCGACTTTATCGCCCTTCTTATCGCGGATCACGACGTAATTATCCATCGCGGTGGAAGGATCTTTATCCGCAAGGATATCGAAATAAGCGTCCTCTTTCAGGTCGCCGAAAAAACCGAGCTCTTCCGCGCTTTCCGTAATCGCCTGCGCGACGGGTTCGCCCCCTTTATTCCCGATGATCCCCGCGGCAAACAGCCCGAGAACGGCAGCTGCGGCGACGACGATCAGGATCGGTATAACAATCAAAACTTTCTTCATATTTTTTCTCCCGTATAGCTATACGCTCGGTTATTTTTGAAAATACTTTTTTATTGTAACATATTGCACTCGCTCTTGACAAGGGTTTCGCCCAAAACCCATCTGCGAGCGCCGTTCGGATTTTCATTATTATAATATCGTATGCGTGCGTCGCCCG
>OCTW013412670.1_pt1 | contig 24767 bp, 24 predicted proteins | sample 1539671 | NCBI WGS metagenome assembly OCTW01 (sample SAMN02144230, study PRJEB22623) | gut metagenome | biome: sheep rumen | host: Ovis aries | place: New Zealand | reverse complement strand
TCCTCAATGTGGGTACTATAGAAGATGCTAAGGAGAAGGCCAAGAAACTGCTGGAAGCTGCTAAGGCATAAATTGTAAATAGTAAATTGTTAAATTGTAAATTTACAATATGTTAAAGCTGAAGATAGTTTCTCCCGAAAGGATAGAGTTCGAAGGTGACGTGGACAGCGTGCTCGTTCCGGGTACGATGGGACAGTTTGAGATACTAACCAACCACGCTCCCATCATCTCGTCGCTCGACAAAGGAACGGTGCGATATGCCGTTTCCGGAGGCGAGAAGCAGTCACTCGACATTTCCGGTGGCTTCGTGGAAGTCCAGAAGAATGTCGTCAGTCTCTGCGTAGAACTGCGAGAGGAGTAGCCTTTTCAAGAAAGAAGAAGAGATGGAAGTCAACAGAAAGTGTATCAACTATATCGCACAGACGGTCATCATGGTGGGCCTGCTCAACATGCTGGGCTTGCTGGCCATGCGGCAGTGGGGACTCGACCTCGTGTTCGCATTAAGTGCCAGCATGATGTTTGTGCTGATAGTTGACATTGCTACGATTCTGATTTGGCGCTGGGTAGTATTGAATCACAAGGACATGTTGCCCTCATTCTTTACTGGAGTGTCGGGTTTCCGTTTTCTTGGGGCCTTGCTGATGCTTCTGATAGGATATCTGACAATAGGACAGTCTGGAATGCAACATTTCATCGTAGTGTTCTTTGTCTATTACTTGGTTTCTATTATCCATCACTCCATCTTCTTTTCACGAATATCCAATCGAGTATAATAAGTTAAAAGCCACCTAATTATAATGAAACGACTAAAGTCAATATGCATCCTTCTGATGATGGCACTGCTCTCTTTGCCAACGCTGGCAAACGAGCAGCAGGAAGGTGAGGCGCTGAACATCCCTGAGATTGTGCTTCATCATCTGGCTGATGCCTACGAATGGCACATCGTGTCGGACGTGAGCATCCCGCTACCTATTATTATACGTAGCGGCCAGACTGGTGAGTGGCATTTCTGCACGGCTCATTCGCTGCCAGACGGGTTCTTCTTCAACGAGGAGGCACACGGCAAGATTTACGAGCGTATGGCAGACGGTACGACTGAGCGTCCGTGGGACTTGAGCATCACACGCAACGTGCTACAGATATGGATAGTCGTCGCCTTGTTGCTGACGGTGTTCCTCTGTTGTGCCCGCTGGTACAAGAAGCACGACAAGACGAGCGATGCTCCAAGTGGTTTTGTTGGTGTCATAGAGATGCTGGTGATGATGATTAACGACAGTGTCATCAAGTCCAGCATCGGTGAAAAGCATTACAGGAAGTACGCACCCTATCTGCTTACGGTGTTCTTCTTTATCTTCTTCACCAACCTGTTGGGTCTGCTGCCCATCTTCCCTGGCGGTTCCAACGTAACGGGTAACATCAACATCACGTTCTTCCTCGCCATTTGTACGTTCCTGGCCATCAACCTCTTTGGCAACAAGGAGTATTGGAAGGATATCTTCTGGCCCGACGTGCCCATCTTCCTGAAAGCTATCCCACTGATGCCCGTCATCGAGATATTCAGTGTGTTCACCAAGCCTTTCGCGCTGATGGTCCGTCTCTTTGCCAATATGATGGCTGGTCACGCCATGATACTCTCCTTTACCTGCGTCATCTTCTTGGGATGGACGTTAGGAACGGGAATGGGCGCCGGTCTGAACGCTTTCAGTATCATCATGCTGTTGTTCTTCAACGCATTGGAGCTGCTGGTAGCCTTCGTTCAGGCTTATGTGTTTACTATGTTGTCGGCTGTGTTCATCGGCCTGGCACATAAGGAGCACGAACATTAAACATTAGAGTTTAGAAATCAAATAATAATATTAACAACTTAAAAACATTTTAAAAGCTATGATTACATCTTTGTTATTAGCCGCTGAAGGCCTGGCACAGCTGGGTTGCGGTCTGGGAGCTGGTATCGCCGTTATTGGTGCAGGTTTGGGTATTGGTAAGATTGGTGGCAGCGCCGTTGACGCTATCGCCCGTCAGCCGGAGGCTTCCGGTCAGATCTTTACCCAGATGATTCTGACCTCAGCATTCGTTGAGGGTTGTGCTCTGTTCGCTATTGTTGCCTGCGCATTCTTGATCAAATAAAGTCTGTTAGCAAATGGATTTCACTCAATTACCAGCAATCCTGACGCCTGACGTAGGACTCCTATTCTGGATGTTCTTGGCGTTCTTGGTTGTCTTCTGCATCCTTGCCAAGTACGGTTTCCCGGCTATCACCAACATGGTAGACGAGCGCAACCGCTTTATCAACGAGAGCTTGAGCAAGGCAAAGGAGGCTGAGGAGCGTCTGGCCAATATCCAACAGGAAAGTGAGTCCATCTTGCAGGAGGCACGCGAGAAACAGGCTCAGATACTAAGGGAGGCTGCCGAGTCTCGCGACGCTATCGTTGAGCAGGCTCAGCAGAAGGCTCGCGCCGAGGGTGCTCGCCTGTTAGAGGAGGCTAAGGCCACTATCGAGCAGGAGAAGAAAGCCGCTATTGCTGACATCCGTCAGCAGGTGGCAGCCCTGAGTGTCGACATTGCCGAGAAGGTGCTCCGTCAGAACCTCCGTGACGACAAGTCGCAGATGGACTTGATTGACCGCATGCTGGATGATGTTGCTGCTAACTAATTAATAAGGTACACGCGTATGGATATCGGAGTAATATCGACGAGATATGCGAGAGCGTTGCTGCGTACGGCCACCGACGCCAAGCTTGAAGACAAGGTCTATCAGGACATGATGACCGTGGCCCAGAGCTATATCGAGGTGCCTGCGCTGCGCCATACCATTGCCGGCCCTATGCTTCCCAAGGAGCAGAAACAAGCACTGCTTGAGACTGCTGCCGGTGCGAAGCCTGCAGACCTGACGCGTTCGTTCATCAGCTTAGTGCTGAAGGAAGATCGCGAGACGGTGATGCAGTTTATAGCCAACTCGTATGTGACGCTCTACCGTAAGCAGAAGAACATCATTCGTGGCAAGCTTACCACCGCCGCCCGCGTCTCTGCCCAGATTGAGCAGAAGATGCGCCACATGGTGGAGAGCAAGACTCAAGGTACCGTAGAGTTTGAATCCGAGGTAAACCCCGACATCATCGGTGGCTTCATCCTCGAGTACGACACGTTCCGCATGGACGCCAGCGTGAAGACCAAACTCAACACGATTCTACAAACACTAAAGTAATGACGTTATCACGCATACCGTATAACGTACTAACGCTAAAAGAACAGAAAACATGTCAGATAAAATTAAACCAAGCGAAGTCAGTCAGGTGCTTATCGACCAGCTGAAAGGTGTGCAGAACGCCGAGCAGTTTGACGAGGTAGGTACTGTGCTTACCGTCAGCGATGGTGTGGCCCGTATCTACGGCCTGCGCAACGCCGAGGCCAGCGAACTTCTGGAGTTCGAGAACGGCACGATGGCTATCGTGATGAACCTGGAGGAGGACAACGTCGGCTGCGTGCTGCTGGGTAATACCTCAGGCATCAAGGAAGGCATGGTGGCGAAGCGCACCAAGCGCATTGCCTCTATCCGTGTCAACGACAACATGCTGGGCCGCGTTATCAATCCGCTGGGCCAGGCAGTTGACGGACGTGGCGACATTGACCTGACGGATGCTTTCGAGATGCCCCTGGACCGTAAGGCTCCCGGCGTTATCTATCGTCAGCCCGTGAAGGAGCCGCTGCAGACCGGTCTGAAGGCTATCGACTCGATGATTCCCATTGGCCGCGGCCAGCGTGAGCTTATCATCGGCGACCGCCAGACGGGTAAGACGGCCATCGCCGTTGATACCATCATCAACCAGAAGAGTTTCTACGAGGCTGGCAAGCCCGTCTATTGTATCTATGTGGCTATTGGTCAGAAGGCCAGTACCGTGGCAACGCTCGTTCAGACACTGAAGGAGCATGGCGCCATGCCTTACACCATCGTTGTGGCTGCTACCGCTGCCGATCCCGCTGCCATGCAGTACTATGCACCGTTTGCCGGTGCAGCCATCGGTGAGTACTTCCGTGACCGTGGCCTGCCCGCACTCGTCGTCTATGACGACCTGTCCAAGCAGGCTGTGGCCTATCGTGAGGTATCGCTGATTCTGCGCCGTCCCTCAGGTCGTGAGGCTTACCCCGGTGATGTCTTCTACCTGCACTCCCGTCTGTTGGAGCGTGCTGCCAAGATGAACGAGCAGCAGGAGGTTGCCGAGCAGATGAACGACCTGCCGGAGTGCATGAAGGGCCATGTCCGCGGTGGCGGCTCGCTCACTGCTCTGCCTATCATCGAGACACAGGCAGGCGACGTGTCGGCCTACATTCCTACGAACGTGATTTCCATCACCGATGGTCAGATATTCCTTGAGAGCGACCTCTTCAACCAAGGCTTCCGTCCTGCCATCAACGTCGGTATCTCCGTATCGCGTGTCGGTGGCTCTGCTCAGATCAAGTCTATGAAGAAGGTAGCCGGTACACTGAAGATTGACCAGGCACAGTATCGTGAGCTGGAGGCCTTCTCTAAGTTCTCCAGTGATATGGATGCCGTGACGGCCATGACGCTTGACCGCGGTCGTAAGAACAACCAGCTGCTGATTCAGCCTCAGTATTCACCCATGCCCGTTGGCGAGCAGATTGCCATCCTGTATTGTGGTGTCCACGGCTTGATGCGCGATGTTCCCATCGACCAGGTGCGCCAGTGCCAGGACCAGTTCCTGGATAAGCTGCGCTCGTCGGCTCCCGAGGTTATCGAGACGCTGGCTGCCGGAAAGATTGATGACGACACGACCGCCAAGATTGAGGCTGTAATGGCCGACATTGCCGGAACGTTCAAGAAGTAAACGCCTATGCCATCATTAAAAGAAATCAAAGGTCGCATTGCCTCCGTCAACTCGACGCGCAAGATAACCTCTGCCATGAAAATGGTGGCCAGCAGCAAGTTGCACCATGCACAGGTGGCCATCCAGAACATGCTGCCCTACGAGACTCTGTTGGAACACATCCTCAAGTCGTTCCTCGCCTCCGAGGCCGAGGCACAGACGGTGTTCGACCAGGAACGTCCCGTACGGCGCGTGGCACTGGTGGTGTTCTCCAGCAACTCGTCGCTCTGCGGCGGTTTCAATGCCAATATCATCAGGCTTATGCAGCACACTGTCGATGCCTACACTGCCGAGTTGGGCGAGGGTAGCGTAGAGGTTTATCCCATCGGTCGTAAGGTGGCAGACAAAGCCCGCAAGTTGGGCTATGATGTCAAGTGCGACTGTGCGGAACTCATCGACCATCCCAAGGTGCAGAACTGCATCGACCTGGCTATGGAGTTAGGCACGAAGTTTGCCGAAGGCGAGATAGACCGCGTGGAGATTATCTATCACCACTTCAAGTCTGCCGGTTCGCAGGTGCTCACCAAGAAGCAGTTCCTGCCCATCGATTTGGAGAGCGAACTGGAGCGTGATCATGAGCGCGACCTGACGACCAACGTCGTCACCAAGAAGGCACAGGACTATCTGAAGAAGAAGCGTCGTGGCCAGCAACCCAAGAAGGAAGGCGAGGCTGCCCCGTTGAACGACAACTTCATCGTTGAGCCCGATATGAACACCGTGCTCTCTCTGCTGTTGCCGAAGTTGGCGCACCTCATGCTCTACACCGCGCTGCTTGACAGTGTCGCTTCTGAGCATGCTGCCCGCATGGTCGCCATGCAGACCGCTACCGACAATGCCGATGAGCTGTTGCGACAGCTTAATCTGCAGTACAACAAGTCGCGTCAGCAGGCTATCACCAACGAACTGCTTGACATGGTTGGAGGTTCCGTCAACAATTGACGCCACATCCCCATTGTCCTTATACAATGTGCCCCGAAAGCCGTCGAGACTTTCGGGGCGCATTTCTTGTGCAGCAAAAGAAAACTTGATTTTATTTGGTTTTCTTCTCACTTATTCGTACCTTTGAGATAAATCTCGAAAGTACTATCGTTCGAGAAAACTCAAAATTCTTTTGGTTTTCTTCTCACTTATTCGTACCTTTGCATGTGGAACGTATGGAAAAGCAAGTAAGTTTCCTCATAGCAGCACCCACCAGTGGCTCAGGCAAGACAACTATTGCCCGGGGGCTGATGGCGTTGCTCAGGCAGCAAGGCTATACGGTGCAGCCCTTCAAGTGCGGACCGGACTATATTGACACGAAGTTTCATGCGGAGGTCTGTGGACGGCCCAGCGTCAATCTTGATACCTTTATGGCAACGCCGGAGCACGTCCATAACCTGTTTGCCTATTACGGAAACGATGCTGACATTTGCATTGTCGAGGGCATGATGGGACTGTTCGACGGCTACGACCGTGAGCGAGGGTCGAGCTATGAGATAGCCCGTGTGCTGGACATTCCCGTGGTGCTGGTGGTCGATGCCAAAAGCGCTGCCTATTCGATGGCGGCGCTATTACAGGGCTTTCTGACGTTCCACCAGGATGTTCGTATCGAGGGCGTCATTTTTAATAAGGTAGGTTCAGAGCGCCACTTCCAGATGCTTCAGCAGGTATGCGACGACTTGAATATACGCTGCTACGGCTACCTGCCCAAGCGTACAGAACTAGAACAGAGTAGTCGCTATCTCGGTCTTGACTTCAGCGCTCGCCCCGAGACAAAAGCACTCGTCGAGTGTCTGAAACAACATGTCGATTGGCAAGCACTCTTTTCGTTGGTTGCTCCAATGGCTGGAGCAAGTTGCTCCAATAGCTGGAGCAAATCGCTCCAAGGGCTGGAGCAAATCGCTCCAGGGGCTGGAGTAAATGCCCTCGTTGCCCGCAATGCCGAAGCGTTCTCTTTCTTCTATCAAGAAACCATAGATTCGTTCAAAACCGTGCGCTACTTCGACCCTGAGCAGGATGCTCCTTCGTTTGAAGGCGTCGACTTACTCTATCTGCCTGGCGGCTATCCCGAGAAGCATGTGGAGGCTCTCGTGCGTAACGAGGCTTGCCGCAAGGCCATCAAGACGTTTGCCGAACAGGGTGGGCGAGTAGTGGCTGAGTGTGGCGGCATGATGTATCTTTGCCAGTCGATTATCGATGACGATGGCGAGCATCCCATGTGCGGCGTGCTGCCTTATAGCATTACAGCCTGCAAGGCAGACCGCAAACTTTCGTTGGGCTATAGGCGCTTCGTGCTGGACGGAAAGGAATATCGCGGTCACGAGTTTCATTATACGCAGCTGGTAGAGCCTGCTAATGGCCCCTTCCAAAAGGAAGGGGAGTGGTTGGGCGCGCAGGTGTATAATGCTAAGAATAAGCCTGTTGACACACGGATATTCAAGTATAAGAACGTGCTGGCGAGCTATACGCATTTATATAGACCCACCCCCATACCCCTCCCTGTAAAGGAGGGGAGTGATTACTCACAAAAACAGCATCTTTCTACTCCCCTCACTCACAGGGAGGGGCTGAGGGAGGGTCTTCATCCCGTGATGTTTGCCGGAACGGGTAGCGATGTCGGAAAGAGCATTGTCGCCGCAGCTTTCTGTCGCATCTTCCGTCAGGACGGTTACCAGCCTGCTCCTTTTAAGGCGCAGAACATGGCCTTGAATTCCTACGCGACCCCCGAGGGTCTGGAGATTGGTCGGGCGCAGGCTGTTCAGGCCGAGGCTGCCGGCATTCCCTGCCATACGGACATGAATCCGCTATTGCTGAAGCCCAACTCCGACCACACGTCTCAAGTGGTGCTTCACGGCAAGCCCATCGGCAACAAGAACGCCTACGACTTCTGGCGCGAAGGTCGTTCCCAACAAACCGCTACCCATGTCCAATCGGACGCGGACGATTGTGCGCAGCGAGGTTCTGCCTCGCTGTCCTGCCCCGACTTTCGCCGCGAGGTGTGCGACGCCTTCGACCGCTTGGCAGCTAGATACAATCCTATCGTCATGGAGGGTGCGGGGAGCATAGCCGAAATCAACTTGAAAGACCGCGACCTGGTCAACATGTCCATGGCCAGACATGCTGGAGCAGACGTGATTCTGGTGGGCGACATCGACCGCGGTGGCGTCTTTGCTTCCGTCTACGGCAGTATCATGCTGCAATCGCCAGAAGACCGCCGACTTATCAAGGGCATCATTATCAATAAGTTCCGTGGTGACATGAGGCTCTTTGACGAGGGTCGCCGCATGTTGGAAGAGCTTTGCGGGGTTCCCGTGCTGGGTGTTATACCTTATTATAAAGACATCTATATCGAGGAGGAGGACAGCGTCAGTCTGGAGCAGAAGCATCGCCAGCGGGCTGAAGGCAAAGTGAATGTGGCCGTGGTACTGCTACGCCACATCTCTAACTTCACCGACTTCGATATGTTGGAGCGCGACCCACGCGTCAACCTCTTCTATACCAGCAATACCAAGGACATCGAACAAGCGGACATCATTATCCTGCCAGGTACGAAGTCGACGCTCGACGACCTGTTGGAACTGCGTCGCAACGGTTGTGCGCAAGCCATTCAGCGTGCACACCGTGACGGCAAGACAGTGGTGGGAATCTGTGGCGGCTATCAGATGCTAGGCCAGACCGTCGACGATCCTGAGGGTGTCGAGGGTAGCGTTAGCTCGTTGCCAGGACTGGGACTGCTGCCCATCCATACCACGATGACTGCAGAGAAGAAAACCGAACAGGTGACGTTCCTGTTCGATGGGCATGAGTGTCAGGGTTATGAGATACACCAAGGCGTAAGCGATACCACGGAGACCGTTCTGCAGACGGACCATTGTATCGGAACTTACATCCACGGCTTCCTGGACAACCCGCCCGTGGTAGAGCATCTGTTAAAGGACAAGTGCAAAGGCCAAAGTCCAAAAGAGACGGGCGCCCTTAGCTATGCCGACTTCAAAGAAGAGCAGTATGACAAATTGGCAGCGCACGTTAGAAGGTACGTAAACATGGAGCGTATCTATCAGATAATCAGTTGTTAAACCAAGAAACCATCAAGTTGTAGACAAATGATCAAAGGACATGGTGACGATGCATATCAGTATGCACATATAGCTTCCGACTTCTCGTCGAATATCTGTGCAGGCAGAGGCCATCAGGCGTTGATGGCTCATCTGGCGATGCACCCGGAGTTCATTGGACACTATCCTGAACCTGAGGCGTGGTCGCTGGAACGGATGATAGCCGAGCAGGAAGACCTGATGCCCCAGAATGTGCTCGTAACCAATGGCGCTACGGATGCCATCTACCTGATAGCGCAGGCTTTCCCTTTCCAGATAGACATTCCCCGTCCGACGTTCAGCGAGTACGAGGATGCCTGTACCATATTCTCCCGAACAGACATGAACCATCGCATGCTGTGGCTCTGCAATCCCAACAATCCCACGGGCGATGTCTATGACCAACTGGTCATTGACCGCATGATGTCGCGCTATGACATGGTCGTTGTCGACCAGTCCTATGAGCATTATACAGACCACTTCGTAATGAATGCCCAATGGGCTGCGCGACTGCCGTATATTATTCAGATTCACTCGTTTACAAAGACCTACGGAGTACCTGGGTTGCGATTGGGATACATCACTGCCCATGAGTCACTCATCGAACTCCTTCGTCAGTTTTTACGTCCTTGGAGTGTGTCTGCCCTTGCCATCGAGGCTGGCAAGTTTCTGCTGAGTGACGACAGCCTGCGCTGTAAGCCCGACCTGAACGAAGCTCGTCGGTTGCGCGATCAGTTGCAGCAGATTGATGGCATACTGACACAGGAGACGCACACCAACTTCATGCTTTGTCAGTTTGAGGACGAGAAGTATAGCGCTGCAGACCTGAAGGACTATCTGGCTCGCGAACACCATCTGCTGATTCGTGATGCCTCTAACTTCCGCGGACTGACGCCGCGCCACTTCCGCATTGCAGCCCAGACGCCTCGCGAGAACGATGCGTTGCTGGAAGCGATTAAAGATTATGTAAGGACCAAGAGAAATGCCCGATAGTATCATTGCCATATTGCCTTTGCTGATAGGCTGGATGCTCGACCTACTGTTGGGTGACCCGGCATGGTTGCCGCACCCTGTCGTAGGTTTCGGAAAGATGATAGCCTATGGTGAGCATCGTCTTAACAAAGGCTGTCACCGGAAGGCAAAAGGAGCTGTGATGGCCGTGGTACTCATTATTTCGGTACTAGTGACAACCGCATGGATACGTCACTGCCTCTATTTACTCCCTTCGCTCTTTGGAGAGGGGATAGGGGTGGGGGTGCTCTTCGATTCCCTTCTTGTATTCTGCTGCTTGGCGGGAACAACACTTATCCGCGAAGTGCGACAAGTCTTTCTAGCCCTTGACCGCTCGTTAGAGAAAGGCCGAAAGCAAGTGGCTCGCATCGTAGGGCGCGACACCTCCGAACTCTCTGCCCAGGAGGTGCGCACAGCAGCATTAGAGACCCTGGCGGAGAACCTCAGCGACGGCGTTATCGCACCGCTATTCTGGTATGCGCTGTTAGGAGTGCCCGGCATGTTGGCATATAAAATGGTCAATACTTTAGATTCCATGATAGGCTATAAGACCGAGCGCTACAAGGACTTCGGCTGCTGGGCGGCACATATCGACGATATCGCCAATTACATTCCTGCACGTCTCACCGCACTACTGATGGTTATTGTTGCTGGTAAACCGCAACTGGCGAGTTTTGTGTGGAAGAACGGTCGCCGACATGCATCACCCAACAGCGGCTACCCCGAGGCGGCTTTGGCCGGCATTCTCAACTGCCGTTTCGGTGGCCCGCATCACTACTTCGGCCAACTGTTCGACAAGCCCTACATCGGCACCAACGACCGGCCATTGACAACGGCAGATATGAAAACTGCCGTACGAGTCAATCGCACGGCAGAAATACTGATGGTCCTTTTAGTGGTCGCATGCCTTGTTGCATGCCACTAACCTCATACATCATACATCTAACATCTTCCCTCTAAAAATACTTCGTAATCTTTGCATTGTTGAAGTTGTTCATCTCGTTCATCATGCGGACGGCGGAGTCAATGATGGGGAAGGCGCAGAGTGCGCCTGTTCCTTCGCCCAAGCGTAGTCCCAAATGGAGTAGGGGCTTGGCATCCACGATGTCGAGCATACGTTTATGTCCGCTCTCGTCACCGCAATGGGTGAATACCATATAGTCCTGTGCGGCAGGATAGAGTTGGACTGCAGCAATGGCACAAGCGGTCATAATGAAGCCGTCGACTAATATAATAAGGTGCTGCTCGGCAGCGCGCAGCATGGCACCGATGGCTACCACCATCTCAAAGCCGCCGAAGTATCTGAGGGGAGCAACCTGCGACTGGTTCTCACTCCAATGGTGGTAATTCTCAACAGCCTGCGACAGTACCTCATACTTATGGCGAATACCGGGCGTGTCGAGTCCCGCTCCGGCACCGATACATTCTTCCAGCGGGATATTGCCGAAAAGGTGCATCCAAATGCTTGAGGGCGACGTGTTGGCAATACCCATTTCGCCAATGCTCAGCACGCGGCAACCTTCGCCAATACAGGCGTCGGCCAAATCGACGCCCACAGCGATGGCGCGGTCGAACTCCTCTTCCGACATAGCTGGTTCGTAAAGGAAGTTCTTGGTGCCACGGGCAATCTTCCGATTGATAATCCCTGACACGTTCGACAAGTCATAGTCAACTCCCACATCGACAATGCGCAGCTTGAAGCCGTGTTGACGGCAGAACATATTGACGCCGCCACCGCCACGGGTGAAGTTAATCATCTGTTGCCACGTCACTTCACGGGGAGACACGCTGACACCCTCACGCTCAATGCCATGGTCACCGCCCAGCAGCAGGTGACAAGGATGTGCCGTGCTGGGCTCCAATGTTTGCTGGATGAGACATACCTGCATAGCCAACTCCTCCAGTCGGCCCAGTGAACCCTTCGGCTTGTTCAGATTGTCAATCTTCTGTTGTATCGCTGCCTGCATCTCTCTGTTGACAGGCTGTATATTAAACTCTTGCATTCGTTATAATCAATTATTTCACTTGCATCGGTATTCCTGAAACCATGAGTATGACTTCGTCGGCCTTCTTGGCAATATACTGGTTCATCCATCCCTGCAGGTCGCAGAAGTGCCGTTGCATGGCATTGTCGCTTACTCCGCCCAATCCAATCTCATTAGTCACGAAGATAAACGTGGCGTCCTGTGCCGTAAAACGGTCGAACTCTGCTTTGGCAGCTTCCAATGCACGGTCTGTATCCTCGCCGTTCTGAAAGAAGATGTTGGTCAGCCACAGCGTTACGCAGTCTATCAGTACTACGCGGCCTGTGACATCATGACGACTCAGTGCAATCTCCTCCTCAATGTTCGTCCACTGCGGGCCGCGACGTTCCTGATGACGGCGCACCCGTTCGCGGAACTCATCGTCCCACACTTTGGCCGTTGCCATATATACCGGAGTGCCGCTCAGACTGAGTGCTCGCCGTTCTGCCTCTTCGCTTTTGCCCGAGCGTTGTCCGCCCGTTATCATGATGATGTGTTTCATATTATAAAAGAGGTGTTGAGTGTTACGTGTTGAGCAAGGACGACCAAGTAGACTGTCAGTTCCACCAGCAGACACACCGCACCGCAACAGTCGCCTGTGTATCCGCGTAGCTTATTCCAGATGAGCAGGTAGAGCAGATACATCACCAGGCAGGGGATGAACAACAAGAGTTCCCATGCCACGTTCGTCAACCATACATACGCCACGACGGGCAGCAGTCCCTGGATAGCAAGACTGATGCTCGCCTGCCAGTTCATCTTACGATAGACGGTTTTGTTCTTGGCCTCTTCCTCGTTGCGGGCATAGGGCATCATCATGATGAGCTGTGCCGTCGCCATCTTGCTAAATGGATCTGCCATAAGAATGGTTAGCGCGGCCAATTCAGGCGATAGGCTGCAAAGTGTTGTAAAGAGCAGCAGTTCGTACATCAACAGTCCCAGTACGCCATATGTGCCGATGTGCGAATCCTTCATGATGCTGAGGATGCGACTGCGGTCAGAACCACCGCCGCCAAAGCCGTCGAGAAAGTCTGCCAATCCGTCTTCGTGCAATGCTCCCGTCACCAGTAGTCGGACTATCATGGCCAACACTACTGCTACCATGTAGGGCAGATAGAGACTGCCCACATACAACGTGGCAGCCATTACACCGCCTGTCAGCCATCCGGCCAATGGCCAATGCTCGACCACCGTCTGATAACAAGCTCGAGGAGGTTCGTGCAGTCGCCAGAACGGCAGACGGGTAAAGAAGATGAACGCCGCCCAAATTCGGTCATACCAATGTGTCTGGTCTATATTGATTTCCATAATTTATTGCTTTTGGTGTGCAAAGTTACAAATTTATTTTGTACTTTTGCAAGCAATTAAGAGAAAAGAAATGAAGAAAGCAGTATGGATATTAGTAGCAGCCGCAGTTCTGGTAGGCTGTCAGACAAGAAAAACATCGTCGCAGACTACTGAAGGAGAGGGCGTTGCCGACTCTGCAGTAGCCGTTACCGTCAAGTATGCAACTGGGTTCAGCATTCGTGACTCTGCCGATGTGCGACTGGTAAGTGTGGGCAAGAAAGACCGTTTTGCACTGGTGCGCAACCAGGAGGTGCAGGTGCCCGAGGGTTATGTCAAGGTGGTTGTGCCTATTCAGCGCACACTTTGCATGACAGCCTTGCAACTGTCTAACTTCACGGTGCTCGATGCCCATGATGTGGTGAAAGGCATCACCAGTACCAAGAACCTTTTTAATAAGGATATACGCCAACGGGTAAAGGACGGCCGCATCGTGAAGATTGGTATGGAAGGCGAGTTTGACACCGAGCTGGTATTGGCTGCCAATCCCGATGTCATCTTCATTTCACCCTTCAAGCGCGGTGGCTACGAGCCTATCAAGGAGACGGGCATCACGCTCATTCCCCATTTGGGTTATAAGGAACTGTCACCGTTGGGACAGGCCGAATGGGTGAAACTGGTGGGCATGTTCATCGGCAAAGAGCGTGAGGCCAATGCCGTATTCAGTGGCATCGAGCAACGCTATAACGCACTGAAGGAGAAGGCTGCTGCTGTGACTCAACGGCCTACCGTCACCAGTGGTGAGATGCACTACGGCACATGGCGAGCTGTCGGCGGCAAGAACTATCTGGCGCAGATATTCCGTGACGCAGGCGCCGACTATGTTGTCAATGACGACGAGACGGCCGGTGAGAACCTTGAGTTTGAAAAGATGTATGCCCTGTCGGCCAATGCAGACTACTGGCGCATATTGAACAGCTATCCCGGACAGTTCGATTACGATGCACTGAAGGCTTCGGAACCGCGCAACGAACTCTTTAAGGCCTTCCGTGAGCGTAAGGTTATCTATTGCAACATGAAGCAGACGCCTTACTACGAGATATCGCCTGTAGAACCCGATGTCTTGCTGAAGGACTTCGTGGCCATCTTCCATCCTGAGTTGGTGGAAAAGGACTATGAGGGCAAATATTATCGCTTACTCAAGTGAAAAGTGCCAAGATATTGATGTTGTTGGCAGCTATCGCTGTGCTGCTGGTGGTCAACGTGCTGATAGGTACGGTGCACATTCCTGTTGGCGAGGTGTGCCGCATCCTAACCGGCCGGGGAAGCAACGAGATATGGACTAACATCGTGCTGAGTAGCCGATTGCCACAGGCGCTAACGGCTATCATGGCAGGCGCAGGACTGGCGGTTAGCGGTTTGCAGATGCAGACCGTATTCCGCAATCCATTGGCCGGTCCTTCGGTGCTGGGCATCAGTAATGGCTCGGCGCTCGGCGTTGCCATCGTCGTATTGTTGTCCGGACAATTGGGAGGTGTGGCTTTGTCGCGTCTGGGTTATTACGGTGAGGCAGCGATGTCTATTGCCGCCATTGTCGGTGCAATGGCTGTGCTGCTGCTCATCATGTGGGTGGCACAGAAAGTAAAGGGGCACGTCACACTGCTCATTATCGGTGTTATGATAGGCTACTTGGCCAATGCCGTCATTGGCGTCTTGAAGTTTCTGGCCCCCGAGGAGGATGTAAAGGCCTTCGTGGTATGGGGATTAGGGTCTTTTTCACGTGTCAGTGGCGACGAGATGTTGCTCTTTGTCCTGCTGATGTGCATCCTACTGCCCTTAGCTTGTCTGCTGGTGAAACCCATGAACCTGCTGCTGTTGGGCGACCGTTATGCCGCCAACTTGGGGCTGAACATCAAGCGCAGTCGCATGCTGGTCATCATTTCATCGGGTGTTCTGGTTGCCATCGTTACGGCATATTGCGGTCCTATCATGTTTATTGGTTTGGCCGTACCACATTTGGCCCGTGCCATCTTCCGCACTTCCGACCACCGCATCCTGATGCCTGCTACGGCTTTCTGCGGATCGGCCTTGGCGCTGCTTTGCAACCTCATTGCCCGAATGCCGGGCTTCGAAGGTGCGCTGCCTGTCAATAGTGTGACGGCATTGGTAGGAGCTCCCGTTATTGCAATGGTGATTTTCCGTCGCCGCAAGGATGGGATAGGAGAATAGGTGTCGACCGTTCCTTGAAGAACAGGAAGTTCTTTCTCCTTACAGAATCTTTATGATGTCGCGTAGCTTATCGACTACAAAGGTGGGTTGCGGCGTTACACTACTGACGTCAACCTGCCAGCGATTGAAGAGCATGGCATCCAGTCCTGCGTGGAGTGCACCAAGGATGTCGGTGTTTAGGTTGTCACCTATCATCAGAACGCTATCACTCTGTGCACCAGCTATTTTTAGCGAATAGTCAAAGTAAGCCTTTGATGGCTTGTTGTACTTGGCATCCTCGCTAAGGATGATGTTGTCGAAGTAGTCTTTCAGTCCGCAAGCGGCCAATTTCTTGTATTGTACCTCGTGGAAACCATTGCTTGTCATATGCATGCGGTACCCCTTCTTTTTCAGATAGTCCATTACCTCGTGTGCTCCGTCGACGACGCCTGGCTTGTTGGAACAGAAGTCCAGAAAGCGGTCGCTCACCTCAAGGCAAAACTCCTTGGTGACTTCTATGCCTTTGCCTTCAGACAATGGACGGCGGAAGCGTTCCACAATGAGGTTGTCGCGCGTAATCTCGCCTCTTGAGTAACGGCTCCATAGGTCGATATTGGCTTCCCAGTAACTGTCGTAGAACACTTGCGGGTCGCTGAAGTATCGCTTCAGTTGGAAATAGTCGAAGGTTTCGCGCAGGGCGATGACGGCGTTGCCATAAGTGTCGTACAGCGTATCGTCGAAGTCAATGAATAGGTCTTTATACTGTTTCATAAATCTTTCCGTTGTCGTTAATTAGAAAAATGGTGAGTTCGTTGTTGGGGATGAGTGGTTTGCAATGCTCATAGCAGTGGGCTATCACCGTCTGGGCGAAAGTCGCTTGTCGCTCCTCGGGGATGTGTTCCCAAAGTTCTCTGGCCAGCGTGAATGTGCTGATATCCATGGTAATACCGCTCTCTCTGAGAAGCTGTCCGACAAAGTTTTTATCCATTGTAGCCCGACGGCTATGTGTGTCCAAGTGGCCTTGTGCCAGTTTAACGGCTTTGCCCAGCATGACACCAAGAGTTATCTTTGGGATATCCAACTCGCGGGCCATCTTCAGCGTCTCACCGATGTAGTTGCCGTATTCCACGAAAGCCTGCTGTGGCAAGTCGGGATAGCGCTCCTTGACAAAGCGCTCGCTCTTGCCGCCGCTGTTGATAACCACCCGTTCGGAGCCGCTCGCTTTTGCAACGGTCATGCATTTGCGGATGCTCTCAATGAATGCTTCTTCGCTGAAAGGCTTCACAATGCCACTGACGCCGATGATTGAAATGCCGCCCTCAATGCCCAATCGTGGATTGAAGGTGCGACGGGCAATCTCGGCACCGTGGGGCACAGAGATGGTAATGGTCAGCGCATCGGGAACAGCGGACTGCGCTTGCCGTAAAAGGCGAAGATTCTCCCTGATCATTTCGCGCGGCGTCTTGTTGATAGCGGGTGAACCTGGCGGAAAGTCAAACCCCGGCAGGGTAAAGGTGCCTACACCTTCGCCACCTTGTATCGTGATGTCGGCGTTCTTTCCATGCTCTTGTGTTACCGTAGCCCTCACTTCGATGCCGTTTGTTACGTCGGGATCGTCACCTGCCTCCTTGATGCAGTACGCATAGTTATCGCCGTAACCTACTGCTACAGAAATGGTTTCGCCATTAGGCAATCGGACGGGCACTTCGGATGGAAGGACGTATTGTCTTTCACCCTGCTGTCGTAACCATTGCATCGTAGCAGCCATGGCCGCTGCTGTAGCGCAAGTTCCTGTGGTCAGTCCACTATGTAACGGGAAGAATTCGGGCAACAGCTTCTCCACGGCCCGGCGAAGACCATAGGGTCCGTTAACGCTATAGGCTTCGGCATGCGGATATGCAGGACGTTTCAAGACGATAATACGCATGCCGTGTTCTTTGGCCACGTTCACCTTTTCTAAAAAGCCCCCGCTTAAACCACTCTCTTTCAGCAGGATAGCGTCAGCATTCGTGTCTATCTGACTGCTGCTTTCATAATAGCACAACTGGTCTGTTGTTGCTCCCTGTGCTTTTGCCAAAGCCACAGAAGACTCGCGAGGCAAGATGCGGTAATAGACTTTAATCCCTAAATCTTCCAGCGGCTTGAGCTTGCCAATGCTTTGCACACCAGTGGTGGCAAGTAGGGTGGAAGAAGGCGTTAGAAGTGCCGGCAGTTCGCTGTAATCGTCTATCCACGTAAGGTCAGAGGCTCGTTCGGGATAGATGCGCTCGTAGCGAATGACTGGTATCTGGAGACGGACGGTAACAGTTGCTATCGTCTCGTGAAGACGTTGGGCAAAGGGATGGGTAGCATCGACGATGAGCCGCACACCATGATGCACGCAGAAATCCTGCATGGCATCAGCATCCAAGGCACCGTCAATGCGCCTGCCGTGATGCAGCATCAGGTCTTGTTCGCCAGTCTTCGTGGAATAGAAGTAGCTGGTGCCGGCTTCTTCCAGCACCTCAGCAGCCTTGCGTCCCTCGGTTGTTCCTCCAAAAACCAGTATCATGGATGAAATCAATATCGCCGCCCGTCCGATGAATGGACGGACGGCGAGTCCTGCGATAGAATGTTCAGATAATTACTTGTTAACCTGGAACTTAGTGTCTCCGTCCTTGAAGAAGGCATTGATCTGACGTGCAGCAGCAATACCGGCATTGGTATTAGCCTCGGCCGTCTGAGCACCCATCTTCTTGGGGGTAGAGAAGTAACGACCCTCGAACTTCTGGAAGTCGGCATTGGCATCGGGCATGATGTCGGTAACAAACTTCAGGTCCTCACGCTCGGCCATCAGCTTCAGCAGTTCAGGCTCGTTGATAACCTCCTTGCGGGCGGTATTGACCAGAATGCCACCCTTCTTCATCTTGCCAACCAGCGCATAGTTGATGCTCTGCTTGGTTTCGGGAGTGGCGGGGATGTGCAGTGAAACGACGTCGCACTGCTCGAACAACGCATCCTGATTGGCTACGGCGTGAACACCTGCCTTCTCAATGACATCGGCAGGGCAGAAGGCGTCAAAGGCATAGACATCCATGCCAAAGCCCTTGGCAATACGAGCCACATTGCGGCCAACATTACCGAAAGCCAAAATGCCTAACTTCTTGCCTAACAGCTCCGTACCGGCCTTACCGTTATAGAAGCCACGAACGGCCATCACCAGCAGACCGAACACCAGCTCGGCTACGGCATTGGCGTTCTGGCCAGGTGTGTTCTCAGCTACGACCTTGTGAGCGGTAGCGGCTGCGAGGTCGATGTTGTCGTAACCTGCACCGGCACGAACTACAATCTTCAGCTGCTTGGCAGCGTCAAGTACCTCGGCGTCAACCTTGTCCGAACGGATAATCAGAGCGTCGGCATCCTTCACAGCATCCAACAGCTGAGCCTTCTCCGTATATTTCTCCAGCAGGGCGAGCTGATGGCCGCCTGCTTCTACCTCTTTGCGAATGCCCTCGACAGCAGCTGCTGCGAAAGGCTTCTCTGTTGCAACTAATACTTTCATTTTGGGTTTATTTCTGTAAGAAAACCAATTAACACGAATTAACGCAAAATCTAAGACGGCACGAACCGCTCAGGATATTGGTGTTAATTTGCGTTAATTGGTTTTCGACTGTATTTTAGTGATTCTTCTCGAACTCTTGCATGCAGGCAACGAGGGCATTGCAGCCTTCGATGGTCTGTGCGTTGTAGCAGCTGGCGCGGAAACCACCCACCGAGCGGTGACCCTTGACGCCAACCATTCCCTTGGAGACTGCAAAGTCGAGGAAGTCCTTCTCCAACTCCTTGTACTCGTCGGCCATCACGAAACAGATGTTCATGACCGAGCGATCCTCCTTGACGGCAGTACCGCGGAACATCTTGTTGCGGTCGATCTCGCCGTAGACGATTTCGGCACGCTGCTGGGCCAGCTTGTCCATAGCCTCAACACCGCCGTTCTTCTTGATCCAGCGGAGGGTTTCCAGAGCAGAATAGATGGGAACCACGGGAGGCGTATTGAACATAGAGCCCTTCTCGACGTGTGTGCGATAGTCGAGCATGGTGGGAATCTCACGGGGAGCACGACCCAGCTTCTCGTCCTTCACGATGACGATGGTGACACCGGCCATAGCCAGGTTTTTCTGAGCACCAGCGTAGATGGCATCATACTTCTTCACGTCGATAGGACGACTGAAGATGTCTGACGACATATCGGCAATCAGGGGAACATTGACGTCGAGGTCCTTGCGAATCTCGGTACCATAGATGGTGTTGTTCGTGGTGATGTGCAGATAGTCTACATCAGCGGGAACAGTCCAGTCCTTGGGGATGAAGGTATAGTTGGCATCGGCAGAAGAAGCCACCTCAACGACTTCGCCAAACAATTTAGCCTCCTTCATAGCCTTCTTGGCCCAGACACCGGTGTTCAGGTATGCGGCCTTCTTAATCAGGAAGTTGTAGGGAATCATGCAGAACTCGAGGCTTGCGCCACCACCGAGGAAGATGACTGAATAGCCCTCGGGAATGTCGAGCAACTCCTTGACGAGTGCTACGGCCTCGTCGACGACGGGCTGGAAATCCTTGGCACGATGGCTGATCTCCATCAGAGAGAGACCTGAGCCGTTGAAGTCTAAACACTGCTGTGCGGTCTTCTCAATCACCTCGCGGGGAAGCATCGAAGGACCGGCGTTAAAGTTGTACTTCTTCATAATAGCATTTGTTATTTTAATTGGGTTTGTATGTTCTTGTTTTGCTAAGACGGTGCGAATTTACACTTTTTTATTGAATTGGGCAAATATTTGAGCAAGAATTTAGCATATTAACTATTTTACTTGCTCTATGATAGTTTTGATACCTTTAATCTTTTCACCTTGAGCACGTCGTATGACCTGTTGCAGTTTCTCGCGCCGAACGGCCACGTAACTGTAGCGGTCCTTGACGTCGATGCGTCCGATTTCGTCGGATTGCAGTCCTCCGGTCTTGCAGAGGAAACCCACGATGTCGCCTTTGGAAATCTTGTCCTTCTTGCCCTTGCCTATGTAGAGTGTGGCCATGCGGGGAAGGGGTGGAATCACCTCCAAACCCTCTTCGATAAAAGAAGACCTCGCCTCCAACGCCTCATGGGGAAGAGAGGGGAGTGAATACTCCTCGATATTACCGTCGACGTAGTCGGGGATGCGCTCGCCACTGCTGAGGATGAAGAAGGTGCGGCCTGTAGCATCCCAGCGGGCGGTGCGCCCCACGCGGTGGATGTAACCGTCCTCGCTTTCGGGCAGGTGGTAGTGAACGATATTCTGAATATTGGGGATGTCCAGTCCGCGTGACGCCAAGTCGGTGCTAACCAGCACGTTAGCTGAACCGTTGCTGAACTTGTAAAGCGCATCCTCGCGCTGTTTCTGTTCCAGTCCGCCGTGAAAGCAACTGGTGACGAAACCTTGCTCCAACAGATAACTGTTGACGCGTTCCACCGAATCGCGGTAGTTCAGGAAGACGATGCTGCTCTCGTCGCCAAACGACAGCAGTAGCTGGCGCAGCGTGTCCAACTTGTCCTTCTGCGGACTGTGGACTTCGTAGAGCGTGACGCGTTCGGAGGTCTGTTCGTCGTCATCGAGGAAGTCGATGAGCGTACCTTTCTTCGACATGTTGACGAACTGCGGAATCTGTTCGGCGTTGGTAGCCGACAGCAGGATGCGGCGCTTCAGGCCCGGCAAGGCCTTGATGAGTCGCTGCATCTCGTTGTGGAATCCCATTTGCAGGCACTTGTCGAACTCGTCAATGACCAGGTACTGAATGCCATAGCGCGAGATGTTCTCCTTGTCCAAATGGTCGTTCAGACGTCCTGGCGTTCCGAAGACCACCTGCGGTCGGACTTCTTTCAGCACCTTATGCTCGTCCATAGCCGTCCTTCCTCCGTAACAGGCGGTGGAACGGACGCCACAAGCCATGCTCTTGAGCACTTGATCGGACTGGAGTGCCAACTCACGTCCTGGCGTAATGACCAATGCCTGCACCTGTTCGCTGCCGTTGTCCAGCAGTTGCAGAAGGGGTAGGAGATAGGCCAGTGTCTTGCCGGTACCGGTGGGTGACAGTAATACAACATCACCGTCGGAGCCTAAGATGGCTTCGGCGGTGTGCTGCTGCATCTCGTTGAGTGCAGTAATTCCCAGTTTCGACAGTGCTTTCTCGATGTCCATTACTTCTTATCGTCCTTCTTGGCCTCGGCCTTCAGAGTCGATTTGTAACCCTTGTTCAGACCGTTGATGACATCATTGGTGATGTCAAAGCGCTTGGCGGCATAGAGGATGTTGTCGCCCTGCTTGGTGAGGATGAGGTCGTACTTCTTGTCCTTGTTGTATTTGTCCAGGAAGTGCATCAGCGAGTCGCGCAGACCTTCGTTGTACTTCTGCGTCTCGTTGGCCAGCTCGCCCTCCAGACGTGCCTGCAGGTCCTGCAGACTCTGCTGCTGGCGCTGGATGGCAGCCTGCTGGCTCTCAGCCTGCTCGCGGCTGGTGAAACCGTTGTTCTGCAGCTTCTGCTGGAAGTTGGCCATTGCGCTCTGAAGCGCCTGGCCCTTCTGGTTCAGCGTGTTGCGGGCATTGTTGCTCTTCTTCTGCAGAATCAGGGTGAAGTCCTTGCAGAACTCATACTGAGTCATCAGCGAGTCAACTTCCACATAGGCAATCTTCAGACCGCCTTTGTCTGCGTTCTCTGTTGTGGCGTCAGCCTTTTCGTCCATCTTGGGGCTTGCATTGTTGCAAGATGCCAGCAGTGCTACGGCAGCTGCGGCCATCATCATGTACTTTTTCATTGTTGTTACTATTTTATTCTTTTGTGATTTTCTCGTTGACGGCAAATCTGCTCTTGCGACGCATCTCTCGGTCTTGGTCCATCACGCAATGTATGCCTCTGTCCTTCATGGCCTTGCTGTCGTGTATGTGCTGCGAGGAGAACCTTCCGTCCTTTTGCATCAGCACTTTTACAAGCAGCAACAGCATGCCTGCGGCGATGATGACAATACTGATCAATAGCGTCTCTATCATATATATATTATATAAACGGATGCAAATGTACGCAAAAAAAGTGAACTGACCAAACGTCAGCCCACCTTTTAGCATTTATTAGTCCTTGCCCGTTGACTGCGAAGACGGGATTTCGACCGTAGCAAGTACGGCTTTCGCAGGGTGCGGGGACGGACTTCGTCGGGTGTTAGGATAGGCTTCTTCGGTTTTCAGCGCCCGCTGCGAATGATTTCAGCGCCCGCCGCGAACCGATTTTTATGGTGTATACCTTTCATTCAAGCCCTATCGTTAGGCATTGCAAAGGTACGAAGAATTATTGGAAAAACAAAGAAAATCATCCAATAAATTTGGTTATTTGTTCCATTTGCACTAACTTTGCACGAAAGAAACCAAAAACATAAAGATATAAGAAAGATGAACAAGAATGAACTGAAGCCTGCTGTCGTATTCGAACAGTTTGCAAAGATTAACCAAATTCCGCGTCCTTCGAAGCGCGAAGAGAAGATGATTGCCTATCTGAAAGAGTGGGGCGAAAGTCATGAATTGGACACCCAGGTCGACGAGACGGGCAACGTCATCATCCGCAAGGCGGCCACTCCGGGCATGGAAAACCGTAAGACCGTCGTTCTGCAGAGCCACATGGATATGGTCTGCGACAAACTGGTGGACTACGAAATCAATTTCGATACCGACCCCATCAAGACCTATATCGACGGCGAGTGGCTGACTGCCGAAGGGACAACGCTGGGTGCCGACGATGGTATCGGTTGCGCCATGGAGTTGGCCATTCTGGAGAGCAACGACATCGAACATGGTCCCATTGAATGCGTCTTCACCCGTGACGAGGAGACCGGACTGACGGGAGCGATGGGTATGAAGGCCGGATTCATGACGGGCGACTACCTCATCAACCTCGACTCGGAGGACGAGGGTGAAATCTTCGTCTCTTGCGCCGGCGGTCGCACCACAACGGCCACGTTTACCTTCCAGCGCGAGACGGCTCCCGCAGGTCTGTTCTTCATGAAGGGACAGTTGAAGGGCCTGGTGGGCGGACACTCCGGCGACGATATCAATAAGCAGCGTGCCAATGCCATCAAACTGCTGGCGCGCTTCCTGTTTGCCGAGATGCAGAAGTATGAGGGCATCCGTCTGGCACAGTTTAATTCGGGCAAGATGCACAACGCCATTCCTCGTGACGGTATGTTTGTCATAGCCGTTCCCCACGAGCTGAAGGAGAACGTCAAGGCCGACTGGAACATCTTTGCCTCACAGGTGGAGGAAGAGTTCTGCGTGACCGACACGCAGATGGTTTGGACCATGGAGAGCACCGATGCCGAACCCGTTATCGAGGCTGCTGTTGCACGGAACTTCGTCTTTGCCCTGCAGGCTGTCGACAATGGTATCTATGCCATCTGCCAGGATCCGGAATTGAACGGTATGGTGGAAACCTCCAGCAACGTAGCCAGCGTACAGACCCAGGAGCACGCAATCGTCATCGTGGCCTCGCAGCGCTCCAACGTCATGTCCAACCTCGACAATATGTGCAACACCGTTGCTGCCTGCTTCCAGTTGGCTGGCGCAAAGATCAAGCACAGCGACGGCTATCCCGCCTGGAAGATGCGCTCGCACAGCGTATTGCAGAAGATTGTGAAGGACGCCTACGTCCAACTGTTCGGCAAAGAACCCATCGTTCGCGGCATCCACGCCGGTCTGGAGTGCGGCCTGTTCTCGGAGCGCTATCCCAATTTGGATATGGTCAGCTTCGGACCCACGCTGCGCTTCGTCCATACACCGGAGGAGCGACTGCACATTCCTACCGTGCAGATGGTGTGGGACCACTTGCTGCTCACGCTCAAGTCGATACCTGCTAAAGACTAATCCCCCTTATATATATAATAAGGTGTAACCCTATGCCGAGGGCGGATGCAGAGGTAAAATGAAACTTTTTTTGAAAAAAAGCGCCTAAAAGTTTTGGTGGTTCCGAAAAAAGTTGTACCTTTGCATCCGCAATCGAGAGAGATGCTCCTCCAAGAGGATGAAATGATGCGGAAATAGCTCAGTTGGTAGAGCACAACCTTGCCAAGGTTGGGGTCGCGGGTCCGAGTCCCGTTTTCCGCTCAACATGTTGAACAAAAAAGAGCATTAGGGCGTTGGGCCTTAATGATAAATGCCCAGGTGGCGGAATTGGTAGACGCGCACGTTTCAGGTGCGTGTGCCGCGAGGCGTGCAGGTTCGAGTCCTGTTCTGGGC
>OCTW011397491.1_pt1 | contig 24769 bp, 19 predicted proteins | sample 1539671 | NCBI WGS metagenome assembly OCTW01 (sample SAMN02144230, study PRJEB22623) | gut metagenome | biome: sheep rumen | host: Ovis aries | place: New Zealand | reverse complement strand
TTTGCACCTCGTCCAGCAGCAAATAGTCGTAGTTAGGATATACTTCGTCCAATAAACGCATTACCAGATCGGCATTCCAGTTGTCCAGCAGTTCCTGTTTGTCAAAATTAAGATATGCAAAGTTCTTATTACGAAGCATAAGCAATGCTTGTGTGGACTTACCCACACGCCGTGGACCTGTTATTAACTTGATGAGGTGGCTATTAAGCAGTTCATCCGTGTTGAGCATTGTATGACGACTGATGTAACTTTGCGCCAATAAATCATCACGCTCTTTGCGTTGTGAAAGGAGTATTGTTTTCATCTTTTCCCAAATTTTGCGGCAAAGGTACTACTTTTTATTCAATTATGCAAGTTTATTGCACAAAAAATATACTTTTTTATGCAGTACAGTGAATTTATTGCACAAAATCTATAATTTTTATACAGCATTCCGGTGTCCGGGGGGCAAAAAAAATCTGCACTTGTGATGCAGATTTCGTGGGTTTAATCCAGCTTGAGGACGGCGAGGAAGGCTTTCTGGGGCACTTCGACGTTGCCGATCTGCTTCATTCGCTTCTTGCCTCGTTTCTGTTTCTCCAGTAGTTTGCGCTTGCGGCTCACGTCACCGCCGTAACACTTGGCGAGGACATCCTTGCGTACCTGTTTGACCGTCTCACGGGCGATGATCTTCGCGCCGATAGCCGCCTGAATAGCAATATCAAACTGTTGCCGTGGCAGCAGCTCTTTGAGTTTCTCGCACATGCGGCGTCCGAAATCTACGGCGTTGTCCCGGTGGGTGAGGGTAGAGAGCGCATCGACCTGCTCGCCGTTGAGCAATATATCCAGTTTGACGAGGTTGGAGGGGCGGAAACCGTTCATGTGCCAGTCGAAGGACGCATAGCCCTTGGAGATGGATTTGAGTTTGTCGTAGAAATCAATGACAATCTCGCCCAGCGGCATGTCGAAGAGCAGTTCCATTCGGTTGCCGGAGATATATTCCTGTTTGACCAGTTCGCCGCGTTTGCCGAGGCAGAGGGTCATGATAGGTCCTATATAATCCGCCGTGGTGATGACCGATGCGCGGATATACGGCTCCTCGATGCGGTCTATCTCCGTGAGGTCGGGCATGCCGGCAGGGTTGTGTACCTCTACCATGCCGCCGTCTTTGGTATAGACGTTGTAACTTACGTTAGGCACGGTGGTGATGACGTCCATGTCAAACTCGCGGTCGAGCCGCTCCTGCACAATCTCCATGTGCAGCAGTCCGAGGAACCCGCAGCGGAAGCCGAAGCCCAACGCCATAGAACTCTCCGGTTGGAAAGTAAGACTCGCGTCATTCAGTTGCAGTTTCTCAAGGGACGCGCGCAGGTCCTCATAGTCCTCGCTCTCAATAGGATAGACACCTGCGAAGACCATCGGTTTGGCTTCCTCGAAACCGTCAATGGCTTTGTCGCAAGGCCGCGCTACATGGGTGATGGTGTCGCCCACTTTCACTTCCGTCGAAGTCTTGATACCGGAGATGATATATCCCACGTTGCCGGCGGAAATCTCCTTGCGCGGGGACATGTCGAGTTTGAGAATACCTATCTCGTCCGCGTCATACTCCTTGCCGGTGTTGACGAACCGCACCTGGTCGCCGGTGTGCATGGTGCCGTTCACCACCTTGAAATAAGCGATGATACCGCGGAAGGAGTTGAAAACGGAGTCGAAGACAAGGCATTGTAATGGGGCGTTCGGGTCGCCTTTCGGCGCCGGAATACGCTCTACGATAGCGTCTAGAATCTCCGGCACACCTTCGCCGGTCTTGGCGGAGCAGCGCAAAATCTCCTCGCGCTTGCAGCCCAAGAGATCCACTATCTCGTCCTCCACGCGTTCGGGCATGGCGTTGTCCATGTCGCATTTGTTGAGCACGGGGATGATTTCCAGATCATGCTCAATCGCCATATAGAGGTTGGAGATGGTCTGCGCCTGCACGCCCTGCGTGGCATCGACTACGAGCACAGCGCCTTCGCACGCTGCGATGGACCGCGAGACCTCATAACTGAAGTCCACGTGCCCCGGAGTGTCAATCAGGTTGAGGGTATAACCCTTGTAATCCATCTGAATAGCGTGCGACTTGATAGTAATGCCGCGCTCTTTCTCCAGATCCATGTCGTCCAGCACCTGGTTCTCCATCTGCCGTACATCGACAGTCTGGGTTATTTCCAGCATTCGGTCGGCGAGGGTCGATTTGCCGTGATCGATATGCGCAATGATGCAAAAATTACGTATCTTATCCATTAGGTCCTAATTATCCAAAGTAAATCGGCTGCAAAGATACGAAAATTTTCGCATTTATGCAAGAGGAGAGAGATTTTTACTATAATTTTCTGGTAAATCATGTGCCGTATCATCCCTCGCACGCTTATTTCAGCTCTTGCCCCGTAACTGTATAAACCTTCTCGCCGCTCAGAATATACACATTCCCGTTCCTGATCAGTTTCTGCGCAGGGTTGGCGGGATTCGTATAAACAGCCGGAGCCTCCGTCGGGTTGTTGGCTTCATAGACGGCTTGCAGCATAATACCCTCCGCCAAATCGCCGGGCAGCACTTGCCATTTGAGGAACGTGAAACCCTCAATACGCGGAGCGTGCGGCACTTGCCATTTCTGCGCCTCCATGTAATGAAGCGATTCGTCTTGTTTCAGATAACTTACTTGCACCGTCTGTTCCTCAAACTGCAGATCGGTTGCCACACCTATTATATTGATGAAATCGCACCAGACCGCCTTGGCTTGATAGAGGTCGATGTAGTCCATCGGCACGTAAAGAATACAGGTCTGTTTGTTGACGTTATTTACCGTGCGCTCGGTGATCGTCTGCGGCGTATATGCATAGTTGTGAATAGCCTGCAAGGCAGAGCAGTTATAGAACGCGTCCTGATTGATGGTTGTCACAGAGGATGGAATAACCACTTCCTCCAATGCCGTACAGCCTTCTAACACGCTGGTTGCCACGGTCTTAATACCCTGCGGAAACTCAAAACGCTTCAGGTTCGTGCAATACATGAAAGCGCTTTGTCCGATGCCGGTCACGGTAGCCGGAATAGCGATAGTTTCTATCTTCATGTACTTGCACAAGTATGCAGGAATCACTTGCACGCTATCGCCGAACGTGAACGACGTCACTTGCGAATTCGAATTATAGAACGGTGCCTCGCTGTCCGAGCCGATAGAGCAGTTTTTCGGTTTCCATACAATAGTGGTCGTCGGGTTGCCCTTGAAAGCGGCATTGCCGATAGAGGTAACCGTACTCGGAATAGTAATCTCCGTCAGGTTGCAGCCCGAGAACGCACGCAGACCGATACTCGTCAATCCTTCTTCCAAGTTCACGCTGCCTAATTTCGTGCAGCCGTAAAATGCATCTGTGCTAATGGTAGTCAAGGTCGCTGGTAATTCAATGGACTCCAACGAGGTACAGCCCTCCAAGAAACTGACAGGCAGTGTCTTTTGCGTTGCAGGCAAGTTAATGGATTTGAGGTTCGTGCAATTCATGAAAGCATACTGACCCAGTCTGTTGACCGAAGCCGGAAGCACGATTGTATCCAACAGGCTCATGTTCTTGCAGATATATGCCGGCACTACCTCTACGCCGTCTGCAAAAGTGAAAGAAGTGACTTGCGAATTGGTGCTATAGAACGGTGCCTCGCTGTCTGAACCGATAGAGCAGTCTGCCGGTTTCCAGACAATCGTAGTTGTCGGGTTGCCCTTGAAGGCGGCATTGCCGATAGAGGTAACCGTACTCGGAATAGTAATCTCCGTCAAGTTGCAGCCCGAGAACGCACGCAGACCGATGCTTGTCAATCCTTCTTCCAAGTTCACGCTGCCTAATTTCGTGCAACCGTAAAATGCATCTGTGTTAATAGTAGTCAAAGTCGCAGGTAGTTCAATGGACTCCAACGACGAGCAGCCCTCCAGAAAACTGGTCGGCAGGGTCTTTTGCGTTGCAGGCAAGTTAATGGATTTGAGGTTCGTGCAATTCATGAAAGCGCTCTGTCCAAGTCTGCTGACCGAAGCCGGAAGCACGATTGTATCCAACAGGCTCATGTTCTTGCAGATATATGCCGGCACAACCTCTACGCCGTTCGCAAAGGTGAACGATGTCACTTGCGAATTGGTGCTATAGAACGGTGCCTCGCTGTCCGAACCGATTGAGCAGTCTGCCGGTTTCCAGACAATCGTAGTTGTCGGGTTGCCCTTGAAAGCGGAATTACCAATCGATGTAACCGTACTCGGAATAGTAATCTCCGTCAGGTTGCAGCCCGAGAACGCACGCAGGTTGATGGTCGTCAGACCTTCTTCCAAGTTTACGGAGCCTAATTTCGTGCAGCCGTAGAAAGCGTCCGTTCCGATAGTGGTGACGGATGTCGGCAGAGTGACAGATTGCAGGTTCGTCAGGCCCTCAAACGCACTTGTCCCGATACTCGTCACAGGATACGTGTAGTTGTTATAGGTCACGGACGCAGGGATAGTAACCGCCGTATATGCCGAATAGACGGACTTGTCCGAACTCTGGTCTTTAACTACTTGTGCCGTGGTTGTCCCCAACGAATAATACAGATTGCCGATTTTTACGGTTTCGGCATACATCTGAATAAAGCAAGCACATAGTGCAAGCAAAAAGAGATAGATCTTTTTCATATGGCGAATAAATTGTTCTTGTTTTTTATGGGTTGCAAAGTTACTGCTTTTTTTTGATATATACAAGATAGCACGAGTTTTTGCAGCGGATTTTTCGGAAAAATATCACAAAATCTTGCATATTTAAGAAAAAAGCAGTACCTTTGCAGCAGATTTAATACCAAACACGAGAAAAGTGAAACAAGTAGTAGTTCGATTTTGCGGAGATTCGGGCGACGGCATGCAGCTGACGGGTAACATGTTTGCCCAGTTGGCGGCGGAGATGGGCCACGAGATTTCCACATTGCCGGATTTCCCGGCAGAGATACGCGCGCCGCAAGGTACATTGGGCGGCGTAAGTGCTTTCCAAGTAGAGTTAGGACAGGAGGTTTACACCTCGGGTGACAAAGCGGATGTAGTGGTGGCGATGAATGCTGCTGCGCTGAAGGTGTGTACCTTAGGGGCGCATTTCAATCATCCGCAGGCGCATTTTGACGATGACTTCTCTTTATACCATCGCCACGCGATAGTGATCGTTGATACGGATTCGCTGACGGACAAAGATCTGGAGAAAGCGCAGTACCACACAGATAATCCATTCACAGAGTTGGGTATTCCCGAGACCGTACAAATAGTGCCGCTAGCGCTTACTTCCCTTACTAAAGAAGCGCTGAAAGACAGCGGCATGGATAACAAATCCGTGCTCAAATGCCGGAATATGTTCGCGCTCGGTCTTATCTACTGGCTGTTCGACGAACCGATGGAGAAAGCGACCCACCTTCTCGAAGAGAAGTTCAAGAAGAAACCGGCGCTCGTAGCTCCGAACACCAAAGTGATGGTGGACGGCTATAACTACGGTCAGAACCTCGCCCTCAACATCAATCAGATTCATCTAAACAGCGAAGCGATAAACAGCAGCTCTGCTGCACTAAACAGCGAAGCGCCAAACACGGCAAAGCCGCACTATACTTCCATCGCCGGAAACAAAGCTACGGCGTGGGGACTGATAGCCGCGGCAGAGAAAGCAGGCAAGCGTCTGTTCCTCGGGTCGTACCCGATCACGCCGGCTACAGATATCCTGCATGAGTTGGCAGCCCGCAAGGATATGAATGTCATGGCCATTCAGGCGGAGGACGAGATAGCGGGTGTCTGCACGGCTATCGGAGCTGCTTTTGCCGGAGACTTGGCATGTACCAGCACTTCCGGTCCCGGTCTGAGCCTCAAATCCGAAGCGATCGGTCTGGCTGTGATGGCGGAGTTGCCGTTGGTAGTGATTGACGTGCAGCGCGGCGGTCCGAGTACGGGTCTGCCTACCAAAACCGAACAAACGGACCTGCTGCAAGCGCTGTATGGCAGAAACGGCGAGTGTCCTGCGGTAGTGATTGCCGCTTCTTCGTCCGCCAACTGCTTTGATTTTGCATATATGGCATGTAAGATTGCGCTGGAGAACATGACGCCGGTCATCCTCATGACCGATACGTACCTGGCGAACGGAACGGCTCTCTGGCGGATTCCGAAGTTAGCCGAACTGCCTCAGATCAAGCCGCAGAGCGTGCCGGAGGAACTGAAAGGACACTATAATCCCGCATTGCGTGACGAACGCGGCGTGCGCTATTGGGCGTACCCGGGGATGGAAGGTTATGAGCACCGCAACATCGGTCTGGAGCGTGATGCAGAGAGGGGAACTATCTCTACCAACCCGGAGAACCACGAACAGATGGTATTGGCGCGCAAGCATAAGATAGAGCAGATAGCCAATTCCATTCCTAACCTTCAAACCCTCAAACCATCAAACCTTCAAACGAGCGATACGCTCCTTGTCGGTTGGGGGAGTACGGAAGGACATCTGCATGCCGCGGCGAACGAGTTAGGCTGCGATCTGGCGCAATTCAATTATATATGCCCGCTGCCGAAGAATACGCATGAAGTGCTCTCGCAGTACAAGCGAATAATTGTATGCGAACTCAATACAGGCCAGTTCGCAGCATATCTGCGCGCACAGTTCCCGGACTTGGAGATAGAGCAATACAACGAGATTCAGGGACAGCCGTTTGCAGTAGAGAGAATCGTGCGCTACGCGCAAATTAATAATGAATAATTAATAATGAATATCTCGTGAGGTCCATACAGATGCTCTCGAGATTCTAAAATTATTAATATCCATTATTAAGACTTCTAAGTCTAATATCACAAAATGAAAAATATTAATTATTCATTATTAATTATTCATTAACATGGAAGCATCACAATTCAAATCCGATCAATACGTACGTTTCTGCCCGGGTTGCGGCGATCACGCTATCTGCATGGCGCTCCAGAAAGCCATGGCGCAAATAGGTATTCCGACCCACCAAGTGGCGGTTATCTCCGGTATCGGTTGCAGCAGCCGTATGCCGCATTATCTCAATACGTACGGTTTCAATACTATTCATGGCCGCGGTGGAGCCATTGCTACGGGTGTGAAGACGAGCCATCCGGAACTGACCGTCTGGCAGATGTCCGGCGACGGCGACTGTCTCGCTATCGGCGGAAACCATTTCATCCACGAGATACGCAGGAATGTGGACCTGAATGTGTGTCTGTTCAACAACCGCATCTATGGTCTGACCAAAGGTCAGTACTCGCCGACGAGTCCGAAAGGTTTTGTGAGCAAGAGCAGTCCGTTCGGTACGGTAGAGAGACCTTTTGTGCCGGCAGAGTTAGTACTCGGTGCACGCGGTACATTCTTTGCCCGCACGCTGGATGTAGATGTACCGACGACGGTGGAGTGTCTTGTAGCCGCGCAGCAGCACAAGGGTGCGTCTATCGTAGAATGTCTCGTTAACTGCGTGATTTTCAATAACGGAACGCATTCATGGATAGCCGACCGTGAGCAACGCGCAGAACACTCTATCATTCTACGCCACGGCGAGAAGATGATCTTCGGCAAGAATAATGACAAAGGTCTTGCGCTCGAAATCAATACCCCCTCCCTTGAGAGGGTGAAGAGCTCTGCTCAATCGGACTGCCAGTGGCCGTCCGTAGAACAACATGGGGAGGGGTTACTCCGTCTAATAGTAGTGCCTGCGGACGATCCACGTGTGCTGGTTCATGACGCGCATCAGCAGGACCCGACACTCCATCGACTCCTCGCTCTCATGGGACAGGAGAGAAACCTCAATCTCTCCCCCTCTATGGGGGAGACGGAGGGGGCTTTGCCGATAGCTCTGGGTGTCATCCGTGACGTAGAGGCAGAGACATATGACCGGGCAGTGAATGAGCAGATACAAAAAGTGCGCGCCTCGTCTAAGGCACACACTTTTGATGAACTGACTGCTACTTTAGAGCAGTGGAGTTAAGCTTCTACGGCTGCTTCTACAGCCTCGTATTCGGCTTTCACGTCCTCATAGAAATGCGCCAAACTGGTTGCTATATACGGCTCTAACCAGAGGAAGCCGATGAAACATGTGAAGATGCAGAGAAGGGCCCAACCGATGAAGGTGAGTTGAAGCACGAACATTTCCCATTTGTGTCCGCGCATCATCAGACGGCTCTTGCGGAGTGCTTCACGCGCACTGAGTTCCGGATTGTCGCGAATAACAAAAGGAACGATAGTATATGCCAGACCGAGGATGATAGTACCGATCATTAAGGTCGGAATAAGTAGGGCGACTAAAACCAGGGTCATTAACAGACCGGTAAGGACGTATTTGCTCCAGTTAGCAGCGAAATCTTTGAAACAGAAAGAGAGATAACTGCCCTCTAATTCCTCGCTACGCGCATAGCGCAGAAGCAGATTGTAGAACGCGAACTGCAGCGGAACTACGATAAGAAGCGATAGTACCAACTGGGTACACGAACCGAAAAGGGAATACAACTCTTCTCCAAAGCGACCGGATAACATGGCAGGAGAGGTGCACAGCAATACAATGGCAGACAAAACCAAGTCTACCAATGCCATTTCGTTCCAACGACCATTCAAGGTCTCACGCGCCTGAGCGCGGTACTCTGAATAACTTTTCATAAACGTGAAAATTAAATTGTTTGTTATTAGGGATTTATCTGTATTTCGCTTCGTCGCAGTCGCCTAAAAGCGAGAGATAGGATTCATACCGGCTCATGGCTATCTCGCCGTGCTCTACTGCCTCAATCACGGCGCAGCCGGGTTCGTTGGTATGCGTACAGTTGCCAAAACGGCAGTCCCGACTGATGCGGAAGATCTCGCGGAAATAGTGGCTGACCTCTTCTTTGGACATGTCAACGGATCCGAAACCTTTGATACCCGGTGTATCAATAATCCAGCCCTTCGTACATCGTACATCGTCCCTTCGTACATCCAACTCATACATTTCGCTGAACGTAGTGGTGTGCATTCCTTTGTCGTGGGCGTCGGAGATCTTACCGGTTCGGGTGATTTCCTTGCCGAAAAGCGCATTGAGCAGCGTGCTTTTGCCTACTCCCGAATTGCCGGAGAGAAGGGTAGTCTTGCCTGCCAGAAGAGGCAAAATCTCTGACGGCTGAAGGCTGACAGCAGACATCTCAAAGGTCTCATAACCGATTGATTCATAGAGCGAACGGAGTTCTGCCAATTGCTCCTGTTCCGTATCCGAGAGCAAATCAATCTTATTAAATATAAGGAGCGCGCGCACGCGATAGGCTTCGCATGTAGCGAGAAAGCGATCGATGAAGGTTGTGGACGTAACAGGGTGGTTAACGGTCACGATGAGCGCTACTTGGTCTATATTGGCAGCCAGGATATGGCTCTCTTTGCTGAGGTTGGTAGAGCGGCGGATGATATAGTTGCGCCGGGGTTCCACCTCAGTGATCCAGAAGCCGGCTTCACTGCTTTCGACTTTCGACTTTTGACTTTCTACTTCTACATAGTCTCCCACCGCCACAGGGTTGGTGGTACGAATACCACGAATGCGGAAATTGCCTTTGATATGGCATTCCACACTCGTACCATCGTCCAGGCGGACGATGTAACTGCTACCTGTTGACTTAATGACTAATCCCCTCATTATGTACGATGTACGATTTACGATGTACGATGTTTGGTACGTGATTTCATGAGTGACCTTTGTCCTTTGTCACCTTCGTAAATCCTTTGTACATCGTACATTCGTCCTTCGTACTTGCCTACACCGTCATAATCTCTTTTTCCTTGGCGGCATAGAGCGCATCAACCTTCGCGATATATTTATCGTGGGTCTTTTGCATCTCTTCTTCTGCGTCTTTCTCCACGTCCTCGCTCAAGCCGTTCTTGATGAGTTTCTTAAACTCCTCAATCGCATCGCGGCGGGCATTCCGGATAGACATCTTGGCGCTCTCTGCTTCTGCTTTGCATTGTTTGCAAAGTTCGCGGCGGCGTTCCTCGGTGAGCGGCGGAAGGATCAGACGGATGGTCTCTCCGTTGTTGGAGGGAGCCAGACCGATGTTGGAATTGATGATAGCACGCTCGATATCGCCGATCAGTTTCTTCTCCCATGGCGTGATAGCGATGGTACGTGCGTCCGGAGTAGTTACGGTTGCGCAAGAACTCAGTGGCGACATCGTGCCGTAGTAGTCTATCTTGATCGGGTCAAGAATACGCGGGTTGGCTTTACCTGCACGGATGTGCTGGAGCGTGTCGTCCAGGTGAGCGACAGCTGACTGCATTTGTTCTTCGGCTGTTGCCTCAAATAATTCTAATTCGTCGTTCATACAATTATCAATTATCAATTGTCAATTATCAATTGTCACGGAGTGACCAAAGTACCGATAGCCTCTCCGTTAATTACTTTTTCGAGGTTGCCGGGTTTGTCCATGTTGAAGACATAGATCGGCAGTCCGTTCTCTTTTGCCATGGCAGTAGCGGTGAGGTCCATCACTTTCAGACCGCGGCGGATCACTTCGTCATATGTGATCTCGTCGAACTTGGTAGCCGCCGGGTCTTTCTCCGGATCGGCGGTATAGATACCGTCCACACGCGTACCTTTCAGCATCACGTCGGCTTTGATTTCCAGCGCACGGAGAGACGAACCGGTGTCGGTGGTGAAATAGGGAGCACCTGTGCCGCCTGCGAGAATGACCACATTGCCTTTCTCCAGCAGACGTATTGCCTTGGCTGGGCTGTAGAAATCGCCGACAGGCTCCATGCGGATGGAGGTCAGTACGCGAACCGGTTGTCCGATGGCTTCCAGGGCTGAAGCCAATGCCAGAGCATTGATGACTGTGGCTAACATTCCCATCTGGTCACCTTTAACACGGTCGAAACCTTTCTGGGTGCCGCTCAAACCGCGGAAGATATTGCCTCCGCCAATGACGATACCTATCTGCACACCTTTCTCTGCGATAGCCTTCACTTGTTCGGCATATTCGGCCAAGTGTTGTGTATCAATACCCTGTTTGCTTGCTCCAGCCAGGCTCTCACCCGAGAGCTTTAATAAAATGCGTTTATACATAAGTAACAATTTAACGTTTTTATGCAATAAAAACCATTTTAACTATTTAACGTTTTAACGTGACGAAGTCACTCTTTGTACCAACTTGCGTACATCGCGTAGTTGTTGGCAATGGTTTTGTTGATCTCTTCGGTCTGCGCCGGGTCGGCTTTCTTGATAAACTTAGCCGGCACGCCGCCCCATATCTCATGAGGACCGATCTGTGTGCCCTTGAGCACCAACGCTCCCGCTGCCACAATCGCACCTTCGCCCACATGCGCGCCGTCGAGTAGGGTGGAACCCATGCCGATGAGCGCGTAGTCATCCACGTCCGCTCCATGAATCGTGACGTTGTGTCCTACGGACACGTAGTCGCCCAGCGTGATGGTGGATTTCTTATAGAGCGTGTGCAGCACTGCGCCATCCTGGATGTTGCAATGCTTGCCGATGGTGATGGTGTTCACATCGCCGCGCAGAACGGAGTTGAACCACAAACTCGTTCCCTTGCCTACCGTCACATCGCCGACGACGGTGGCGTTCTCTGCCATGAACACGTCGTCAGCAATGCGCGGGGTGAGGATCTCACCGTTCCTATTGATTGTCTTTACTAATGCCATAGTTTTCTAGTTTTACTAGTTATACTAGTTTACTAGTCGACTAGTTATCTAGCAGCAATGATGGCGAGGAATTTCTCTGCTACGAGAGCGGCACCGCCGATCAGTCCGCCGTCGATATCCGGGCAAGCGAACAGCTCGGCTGCGTTCTTCTCGTTGCAGCTTCCGCCGTAGAGGATAGTCGTGTCCTCGGCTGCCTCTTTGCCGTATTTCTCTGCTACGAGCGAGCGGATATAAGCGTGAATCTCCTCTGCCTGTGCCGGCGTAGCGGTAAGTCCTGTACCAATAGCCCAAACCGGTTCGTATGCGAGGGTGATGTTCTTCCATTCCTCTGCACTCAAACCGAAGACGGAGCCTTCCAGTTGTGCTTTAACCACCTCGTTCTGTTTGCCTGCCTCGCGCTCTTCTTTCACTTCACCGATGCAGAAGATCACTTTCAGACCGTTAGCCAGCGCCAGACGCACTTTCTCTGCTAACATCTCATAGCTCTCTGCGTAGTACTGGCGACGCTCGGAGTGACCGAGGATAACGTACTCTGCGCCGGTCGATTTAACCATCTCTGCGCTCACCTCGCCGGTGTACGCACCCTTCTCGTGGTCTGCGCAGTTCTCTGCGGCTACTTTGATGGGCGAACCTTTGAGCAGCTCGGCTACCGTTGCCAGATGGATGAACGGCGTGCCGATAACTACGGCGCATTTAGGTTCTTTTACTGCTTCTTTCAATTCGGTAGCCAGTGCTACACCTTCCTGCAGGTTCTTGTTCATTTTCCAGTTACCTGCAACCATTTTAATTCTTGCCATATATTATAATTGTTTTAAGTTATGCTTGTCAATGATAGTTCCGTTTTGCACCACAAACATGCCCGGGTTAGCGCGGACGATAGTCTTGAGCGTCACAGGGTCGATGGTACAGAAGACCTGCTCTGCCGTCTCCATATCCATTCCTGTTTCTTCCGCAAAGGCGTAGATGTCATCTTCGCCGGAGCCGGTGAGGAAATAGCATTTCTCGCCGCGCAGCGTACAGTCGGCATAGAGACGCAGCAGTTTGTCGGTCTGTTTGCGGTCGGTCTTCTTGAGGTCGTACATAGTCACAAGCGTTACCGGTTCTTCGGATTCGAGTATGTCGTATGTGATATCCTCAAAATCCATCGTCATGATCTCGAAATCATGTATCGGTGCCTCGTAGCCTTTCTTTACCAGCACGGATTTCTGGTCCACAAAAGTCCATTCGGGATCGCCTTTGGGGTAGTTCTCCAGCGTGAACTCCTGCTGCACGCCGTCTTTCTCGTAGATGAGTGTCGTCTCATATACATCCGGCTCGGCGTCCTCGGGAATTTCCATGAGGGTAGGGATGTGATTGCCTATTTTGTAAGGCCGGAAATCGATCAACGGTAAATGATGGTATGTGTACTCCATTAGTCCGAAACTCAGCCCGAAGCCGATGACCGCGATACATAACTCCGCCTGCCAGCTGAAAGTCTGCGGAATAGCTTTGCGGCATATGAGCAGGGCTATAACCAGCCCCATCAGTACGATGTTTTTCCAGAAGGTCTGCCAGTTGGTCAGCACGATAGCGTCGCCGAAACAGCCGCAGTCGGAGACCGGGTTCGTCAGCGCAATCCAGAGCGTGAGAGGTGTCATGAAGAGATAGAAAGCCAGACTGATCCAGCTTGTCCATTGCGTGCGCACGTTAAAAAGGAGACTCACGCCCAGCACACATTCGGTAGCAATCAGAACGATAGCGCCGAATTCCGCCAACGGCAGCAAGTCCGTAAAGAAACCGCCGAAGGCTTTGAGGTAGTCCTCTATCTTATAAACCGTTCCCAGCGGGTCGATGGCTTTGACGAATCCCGAGAAGATGAACGTAAGCCCGAGCAGGGTGCGTGCTGTGCTGCCAATAATATGTTTTGTCTTGTTCATTTTGTCTTTGTGCTTTCGACTTTTGACTTTCGACTTTTGTCTATTCACTATAATGAATCAAATCAAAGATAGCGTAGTTGATAATATCGAAATAGTTGCCTTCCACGCCTTCCGATGCAATTGTTTTCCCTTCGTGGGAGAGAATGGTCTTGATGCGGATGATTTTAGCCAAAATCATATCTACTATACCTTCTTTCGACATCTCTCTCCATGCCTCGCCGTAGTCGTGGTTCTTGCGCATCATCAGTTCTTTTGCCTCGAATAATACGGCGTCGTATTGTTTGGCGGCTTCTTCGTTCGTCATATCTACTCCGTCCGCAAATCCTTTGCGGGCTTGGATGATAGCGGTTATCCCATAATTGACGATAGCGCGCAAGTTTCCTTCTATATCATCGCCCACGAGACTCACGCCGGTCTCTTGGCGCTGGCGGATATTGCAGGCTTTGATATATAACTGGTCTGTTATTCCGTGCAACCGGAAAATGCGCCATGATGCGCCGTAGTCCTGCATCTTGTCGATGAAAATCTGCCGGCATTTGGCGGTCACCAAATCGAATTGTTTATTCGTATCAGCCATAACAATTTAACGATTTAACAATTTAACGTTTTAACTGTTTAACGAGTTCATCGAACTCCACTAACTTCTGCTCGCCGCTACTCATATTCTTGAGCATCACTTTGTTCTGCGCCATCTCGTCGCCGCCGACGATAGCTACAAACGGAATCTGCTTGGCGTCCGCATACCCCATCTGCTTCTTCATTTTCGTCGGTTCGGGATATACTTCGGTGGTTATTCCTGCCTCTCGGAGTGCTTTCGCCCAGCGGAGCGCATATCGTAATTCGTCCGCGCCGAAGGTTGCGAATAGAACCTGCGTTGCAGATTGCAGCTCCTTCGGGAACAAATCCAGCTCCGTCAATACGTCATAGATGCGGTCGGCGCCAAACGATATGCCCACACCCGAAACGCCCGGAAGACCGAAGATTCCGGTCAGGTTGTCATACCTTCCGCCGCCGGTGATTGAACCTATTTGGGCATCCAAGGCTTTCACTTCGAAGATGGCGCCGGTGTAATAATTCAGTCCGCGTGCGAGACACAGATCCAGTTCGATATTCAGTTTGACACCCGTTGTTTCGATCAGTTCGAACACTTCCTCCATCTCCTCTATGCCCTTCAGTCCGATCTCGCTGTTTTTAAGGAACTCGCGAAGTTGAGCCATTTTGTCTTGATTCTTGATTCCTGACTCCTGGTTCAATATCGGTTGCAGCTTGGCTACTTGCTCCTCGCTCAATCCGCGCTCACGCAACTCATCATTAACTGCGTCCACGCCGATCTTGTCTAACTTATCGATAGCAACGGTGATGTCGATCATCTTATCCGGTGCACCGATGACTTCAGCAATACCGGCAAGGATCTTGCGGTTGTTGATATGCAGACACACATTAATACCCAGCCGGCGATAGACTTCTTCGACGATCTGAATCAACTCCAGTTCGCCTATCAGGCTGTCACTGCCTATCACATCCACGTCGCATTGGTAGAACTCGCGATAGCGGCCTTTCTGCGGACGGTCGGCGCGCCATACCGGCTGGATCTGGAAACGCTTGAAAGGGAAACTGATTTCCTCGCGGTGTTGTACCACGTACCGCGCGAAAGGAACGGTCAGGTCATATCGCAGACCTTTCTCCGGCGCCAGAGACGCTTTCTCGCCGCTGTTCTGGATTCGGAACAGCAGTTTGTCGCCTTCCTCGCCGTATTTGCCCATCAGCGTACCGATATTCTCCATTGCCGGAGTCTCGATCTGCTGGAAGCCATACAAAGAGAACACGCCTTTGATCGTGTCAAAGATATAATTGCGGCGCGCCATTTCCAATTGTCCGAAATCACGCGTGCCTTTAGGTATACTTGGTTTTTGTGCCATAATTACAAATTACAAATTACAAACTACAAATTACAAATCTCTTTATATATTTTTTCGGTGGCACCGGTCTCGCTCTGCACATATTCTGCCGCTTTGGTGCCTATTGTTTCATGTTGGTCGAAAGCAGTATCAAGCGCTGCTTCCAGTTCGCTATAGTTCTGAATGCTCCGCCCTGCGCCTGCATCAATCAGACCTTGCGCTTCGCGGAAATGATGGTAATTGGGGCCGAAGATAACAGGTACGCCGTACACGGCTGCCTCTATCGTATTGTGAATCCCCACACCGAAACCGCCGCCTACATAGGCTACCTGTCCGAACTGGTAAATGGAACTAAGCAGACCTATTGTATCTATTACCATCACTTGTGCGTGGCGGAGAATATTGAGTCTGCTCATATTGGACGGCATGGCATGGATTGAACTATATTTCACTATCCGGCCCTGGAACAAATTGAAGATCCAATGCAGGTGCTCCTCGTTGATCTCATGCGGCACTAAAATCAGTTTGGTACCGGGACCTGCATTCTGTATTCCGTATTCCGTATTCTGTATTCTGTCGGCAAAGCGGTCTGTATTCCTCTTTAAATACTGCTCCAACAACTCCTCGTCCTTCGGCCATGTGCTTCCGGCTACCAGTACCTGGTCTGCGCCTTCTACAAACTGCGCTATCGGCGTCAGCCTGTCTGCGGAGCGGTCTTTCGACTTTTGACTTTCTACTATTTGTACCACCCGGTCGAAGCGTGTGTCTCCGGCTACGGAAGCGCTGTGGATTCCGTGCTCAGCCAACAGCCGACGCGAGGCTTCGTCCTGAACGTATATATGTGTGAAGCATTTAAGTACACCTGATGCGCCAAAGCCCCACCAGTGGAAAAAACGCTGCGTCGGACGGAAGATAGCGGAGATAGAGTAGGTAGGGATGTTCCGTTTCTTCAGTTGACGCAGATAAGCCGGCCAGAACTCGTATTTCACGAAGATAGCCATGCTCGGTTGCAACGCTTCTATGAATTTCCGGGCTTTGCGACGGGTAGCGAAAGGAAGGTAAAGCACCGCGTCCGCTAACTCATAGTTCTTGCGTGCTTCATAACCCGAAGGGCTGAAGAACGTAACCACAATTTTGACTTTTGACTTTTGACTTTTGAATTTCTCTATGAGTGGTCTTGCCTGCTCAAACTCGCCGACGGAAGCGGCATGGATCCATACCGCGCCGTGAACTTTCGCCCACTCGTCGTCGCGACCTTTAGCCAGCGTCGCTTTCTGCCCGTTAACCAGCATCCGGGCTTTCTTATGCCCGAATAAAGCAGCTATCCGTATCAGTAAAAAATAGAGGTACATGTATGTTGCGCGCACTATCGCGTTAAAATCGGCTGCAAAGATACTGCTTTTTTTTGAAATATGCAACACTTTGTATATTTTTATACAAAAAAAGAGCCCCGAAGGGCTCTCTTTATTTGCATGACTTGGATTTAGAGTATTAATAGTCGTTGCTATAGCATGTACTCTCGTCGTCCGGGGTCTCCTCAAGCGTGCAGGTGCCGGAGATTGAATACGACTGACCATAAGCAGAGGCACTCATGTTGTGCGAGTATAGGAACAGGGCTTTCTCGTACTGAGCCATTAACTCGGTCGTCCAGTAATAATCTACGCCGTGTTCGCGTACATCAGGTACTCCGGTCTCTTTCTCTACCGTCTCCCAGGTTAACTTCCAACACTTGTACGTGGTGTTGTCGTAGTGCTGCCCGTCGAGCGTGCTGTTGGTCTGGTCCAATTTCGGCTCACTTCCCACAGAGGCACGGGGAGTACATCCGATGAAACAACACATTACCAAAGCCATCATGGCTGCGTAAAGAACTTTTTTCATTGTTTTTAAATTTTAGGGGTTAATAAAATGAGTTTGTTATTTGGGGTATGTTTGTTTAATGTGTCCACTTTCCAAATCCGTTGCAAAAATACTGCTTTTTATTCATATATGCAAGAGCCGGCGCATTTTTTTTGTTCATTGCCTGCACTTTTTTTTACTCAGGGGACATTTACGACTCATTTACGACTTTTTCAGCACTCTTTTACGACACTTTCAGCACATCCCAATTGTGCTTTTTTCGTATTTTTTTTGCTCATTTCAAAAAAAAGCAGTACCTTTGCACCCGATTTGGCGCATACAGCCAATGACCGGTAACCAATGACCAATAATAAGACAGTTATATTAGCTATTGAATCCAGCTGTGACGATACATCGGCGGCTGTGATCGTGGACGGTATTCTCCGGAGCAATGTGATCGCCAGCCAGAAGGTGCATGAGGAGTTCGGAGGTGTTGTGCCCGAACTGGCGAGCCGTGCGCACCAACAGAATATCTTGCCCGTTGTGGACACGGCGCTAAAACGTGCCTGTGTCACCAAGGAAGAACTCTCGGCTATTGCTTTCACGCGCGGACCGGGCTTGCTCGGTTCACTGCTGGTAGGTACTTCTTTTGCAAAAGGACTGGCGCTCGCGCTCAATATCCCGTTGATCGATATCAACCACCTTCAGGGGCATATCATGGCGCATTTCGTAGAGCCGGGAGAAGAACTCAAAGCGGCTACTCCCAGCCTGCAGAACGTAGAGATCAAACATCCCTCGTTCCCCTTCCTTTGTCTCCTCGTTTCCGGAGGTAACAGCCAGATCGTACTCGTCAAAGCCTACAACGACATGCAGATCATCGGTCAGACGATCGACGATGCGGCAGGAGAGGCGTTTGACAAATGCGCGAAAGTGCTCGGACTCCCTTACCCCGGAGGACCGTGGATAGACAAACTCGCCAAACTCGGCGATCCGGAAAAGTATCCGTTTGCCAAACCCAATATTCCGGACTATAACTATTCCTTCTCGGGACTCAAGACCTCTTTCCTCTATACCTTGCGGGATATGCTCAAAGCGAATGGGGTAGAGACGGTCGATGAACTGGCTCAGGTCGTTCCTAACCTCCGTGAGGACATGTGCGCATCGCTCCAAAAGACCGTGGTGGACATCCTGATGAAGAAACTGAAGAAGGCGGCAAAGGACTTGAATATCAAACAATTAGCTGTAGCAGGAGGTGTCTCTGCCAATAGTGCGCTCCGCCAGGCATTCATCGACCATGGCGTACGCTATCGGTGGGAGGTCTTTATTCCGCCTTTCTCTTTTACCACAGATAATGCGGCTATGATATGTCAGGCAGGCTATTTCAAGTATCTGGATCATGATTTCTGCGCAATAGATGAGGTGCCTTTCGCCAAAACACAGATATAAATGACCCGGATATAAATGACCCGGATATAAATGACCCGGATATAAATGACAAAATGGTAAATGACAAAATGGTAAATATTAAAGCCGCTTTGCGTCCCTATGCTGATGTTATCATTTTTATGATAACGCTTTTTGCGGCTAATTATTTCTGGAAATGGACTGTTTCGGGCGACGAGAACGGCGATCTGGTCACTTGGTTCGGATGGGATGTCACCGCGCCTTTTGAGTTCATGGCTTGTCATATAGCACGGGTGGTGTATTGGCTCGTCTCCCTCTTCCGGGACACCGCCTTTATGGCTGACGAACATACCATCCGTTTTGTCGGGGGAACAGGGACTTCTATCATCTGGGGATGTACCGCCATCAAACAGAGCTTCATATGGCTCTGCCTTATCGCTACGGTCCGTCCGTGGATAGTTCGCTTTTCGCCTTTCACCTTTCATTTTTCACCTTTCACTTTAGCGAAGCTCTGGTATATCCCTCTCGGATGGGTCTGCTGCTATGCGTTTAATATCCTTAGGATTTTTCTCATAGCGCTGCTTATCGAGCATCATCCGGAATGGTTCCACATGTTGCACGATTACATCTTCAAATATCTGTTCTACGGAATGCTTTTCGGTCTGTGGGTTATCTTTGTTGAAAAGATAAGGCCTTCGCTTTTACCCAACTGATTATCTTCCATGTGCGGCTCGCCTGCGGTGCGTCGCCTGTCAGTATGTCCGGTACGGCATTTCCTGTCTCCTGCTCCGGATAAACGACCATGTAACTATGCTCCTTAAAGAATTTCTCCAGCATGGTCGGAACCTGCTCAAAGAGCGGGTTGTAGGACGGAGTAGAGGGGCGTGCGTTGATCATCACAATCATGTCGTCCGGCGCCATCTGTTTGGCGATCATCAGTACATCCTCCCAGTTCTCCATTTCCCGGTATGCGGCACGCAGATATTTGCCTTTGCGGCGGCAGAAAGCCTGTAGCACTTTCTGGCTTTCCTCATTGGTGAAGAATACCACCTTTGCGCCTATCTGGCTGCTCAAACGGCGCACCAGACCGAAGCAGGAGATGAAATCGTGCTCTTTCTCCGCATACAGAGGTACGGCTACCAGGATCCGCGAGATCGTGTTCAGCGGCTGCGCCGGATGATAGATGATAGCGGCTTTCGACTGGCGGTTGATCAGTTGGGCGGCATCCGCCCAGTCGGTCTCGCTTGCAAACTCAGGAGAGGGCAACTCGCCTAACTCGCTCAACTCGCGCAACTCATATCCCCTGTTTTCGCCTACTGTTATCATCAGCCATGAGTCCTCTTTCTTGTCCGCCTCCAGCCGCGCTTCTTCCTGCAACGACAGCCGTTTGGACGCGTACTCGGTCACGAAAGAAGCGGTTGTGCACAGCACCAGAATCATCAGCACGGCGGCGTTCAGGATCTCGTCGCCGAAGATATGCGACTGATAGCCTATCGTCACGATAGCTAATGTACCTGCAGCGGTGGCATGCGTCAGACCGAACATCAGTCTGCGCTCGTCCGCCTCCAGACGGAACTGTTTCTGGGCTATCCATGATGCAAGCCATTTGCCCGACAGTTTGGTGACGATCATCACCAGCGCAATGAGCACCGTCTGCCACCCGCTCCATAGGTAATGCACGTCTATCATCATACCTACGCCTAACAGAAACAGGGGGACGAAGAGGTTGTTGCCTACAAAATTGATGCGTTGCATCACGGGTCCTAAGTTTGGCACCAGTTTGTTGAGCGACACGCCGCACAGAAAAGCGCCTAAGATACCCTCTAACCCTGCCCAGTCGGCAAGCCAGGCACTCATTACCATCATGGTCATCACAATCAGAAAACCGCTTGTAGCGTCGGACCGGCGCTTGAAGAAACGCTGTGCCAGCCATGGGAAAGCAATGGTGATTACTGCTACCGTCAGTACGATCTTACCCGCCATCAGCCATCCTTCCGACAGCTGAATGCCGAATACTGAACACGGATGGCTGACCGCTAGCCCGTGGCCGTGATGGCTGGCTATTGCCAGCACCAGCAGCGATAGCGTGATGGTGAACATCGTGCCTCCGATAGCTATGTTGGCGGCGGGGTTTTTCTGAATGCCGTACCGGCTTACGATAGGATAGGTCATCAGGGTATGCGACCCGTACATCGCTCCGAGAAGGCTACTGGTCACCAGGTCAAAACCAAGCGCCAGACTGGTTCCTATACCTAAGACAAAAGGCAAGAGGAAAGAGTAGATACCGAAGAGCACGGCATGAGTCCGTTGCTGGCGGAAGTCATTGATATCCACCTCGATACCGGCTTGCAGCATGATATACAGCATTCCTATCTTGCCTAACATCTGGATCGTGTCGCTGCCGCCCAGCCATCCGAAGCCCTTCGGACCGACCAGGATACCCACAATGATAAAACCGACGATACTGGGAATGCGTATCTTCCGGCATATCATTGGTACCAGCAAAATAGCTGCTAACACCAACGCAATAATCGCCAATGGTTCGGTTATCATGAATTCACAATTCTCAACTCTCAATTCTCAATTAAACAAACCTTCCGGTTACGGATTTTTTGTTCTTCCGGATCTCTTCTACGGTGCCTTCTGCCACTATCGTGCCGCCGCCTCTGCCGCCTTCCGGACCCATGTCGATGATCCGGTCGCAGGCTTTGATCACGTCCGTGTTATGCTCGATGATGACTACCGTGTTGCCTTTGTCCACCAGTTGCCGGAGTACTCCCAGCAGCACGCGGATGTCCTCAAAATGCAGTCCCGTCGTCGGTTCGTCTAATATATATAAGGTCTTGCCGGTGGATGGGCGCGACAGTTCTGTAGCCAGTTTGATGCGCTGGCTCTCGCCGCCGGAGAGGCTCGTGGACGACTGACCCAACTTGATATAGCCTAATCCGACGTCCTGAATGGTCTTGATCTTGCGCAGTATCTTCGGTTGCGGCTCAAAGAACTCAACGGCTTGGTTGACGGTCATGTCCAGCACGTCGGCGATGCTCTTTCCTTTCCATCTTACCTCCAGCGTCTCGCGGTTGTATCGCTGCCCACCGCACACTTCGCACGGCACATACACATCGGGCATAAAATGCATCTGAATGGTCTTGTAACCGTTGCCCATGCACTCTTCGCACCTGCCGCCCTTGGAGTTAAAAGAGAACCGTCCGGCTTTCCAGCCGCGGATTTTCGCTTCCGGCAGCTGCGCAAACAGTTCGCGGATGTCGTTGAACACATTGGTGTAGGTGGCAGGATTGCTCCGGGGCGTGCGACCGATAGGAGACTGATCGACGTTGATCACTTTGTCAATATATTCGACGCCTTCAATCTTCTCATACGGGAGCGGTTCGGTCTTGGAGCGGTAGAATTTCTGACTCAGGATAGGGTAGAGCGTCTGGTTGATTAGACTGCTCTTGCCGCTGCCGCTCACGCCCGTCACGCAAACCATCATGCCCAACGGAATCTTAACCGTCACGTTCTTGAGGTTATTGCCCGTGCAACCCGACAAACGGATCACCCGTTCCTCTGACATCTGATGGCTGACGGCTGATGGCTGACTTCCGACAGCCCGCTCTCCTTTCAGATACTGCGCCGTCAGCGTGTCTGTCTTCAGCAGTTCGCTTGGAGTGCCCGAAAACAGCACCTTGCCGCCAAGCCTACCGGCTTTAGGACCTATATCGACGATCCAGTCAGCTTGCCGCATCATCTCCTCGTCGTGTTCCACCACGATGACGGAGTTACCCAGATCGCGCAACTCTTTTAGGCTCTTTATCAACCGCTCGTTGTCGCGCTGGTGCAGACCGATGGAAGGCTCGTCCAGGATATACAATACGTTCACCAACCGGCTTCCTATCTGTGTCGCCAGACGGATTCGCTGGCTCTCGCCCCCGGACAGACTCTCGCTGCTGCGTCCCAGGCTGAGGTAGCTCAGCCCAACCGACTGCATGAACCGCAACCGAGCGCATATCTCTTTCAGTATCGGCTCCGCGATGGCTTTCTGTTTCTCGGACAACTGAGGGTCGAGGGTCTCCAGCTCCTGCAGCAGCACGTCAATATCCATCTCGGACAAATCGGCGATATTGTATTTTCCGATGCGGTAGCTCAGCGCCTCTTTGCTCAGCCGCTTGCCGCCGCATTCCGGACAAACAACCCATTCTTCTTTCTCTTCGTCCTCGTCACCCGTAACCGATAACCCGTCACCCGTAACCGCTTGCAATTCCTCCCACCAGTTCTCCTGCCGGATGGCTTCGTCAATGTCCTCCTTTGTACTTTGTACATTGTCCCTTTGTACCTTCCCCAGTCCTTTGCAGCACGGGCACCATCCGGACGGGCTGTTGAAGGAGAAGGTATGCGGAGCCGGTTCCTGGTAACTCAATCCCGTCTCCGGGCACATCAGACTCCGGCTGAAAAATCTTACAGCAGGCTGAGCCTGCGGTCTTTCAGGCGAAGCCGGTCCGGTTGCATCTAAGCATGCAACCATCATCACGCCGTTTCCTTGCGTCATTGCCCGGTCCACGCTCTGCCGCAACCGACGGGTGTCTATCTCCTTCGTACTTTGTACATTGTCACTTTGTACTTTTAATCGGTCCACCACCGCCTCTATCGTGTGCGTCTTGTAACGGTCCACTTTCATGCCCGGTACTATCTCCTGCACTTCGCCGTCAACACGCACATGCACATAGCCTTTCTTGCGCAGCGTCTCAAAGAGCTCCTTGTAATGCCCCTTACGACCGTTCACCAGCGGCGCCAGAAGCAGTATCTTCTTGCCCGCATATTCGTTCTTTATCAGTTCGATGATCTGCTCGTCGGTGTAATGCACCATCTTCTTGCCGGACAGATACGAATAGGCTTCTCCGGCGCGCGCGAACAGCAGACGCAGGAAGTCATACACCTCCGTCACTGTGCCTACCGTCGAACGGGGGTTCTTGCTCGTCGTCTTCTGGTCAATGGAGATGACGGGGCTGAGACCGGTGATCTTGTCCACATCGGGACGCTGCATCTGTCCGATGAAACCGCGGGCGTAGGACGAGAACGTCTCCATATACCGCCGCTGCCCCTCGGCGAAGATCGTGTCGAAAGCCAACGACGACTTACCCGAACCGCTCAGTCCGGTGATCACCGTCAGTTTCTTGCGGGGAATGGACACACTGATGTTCTTCAGGTTATGCACCCTCGCACCGATCACTTCTATCTTTCCTTCGTCATTCGCCATGACTCGCTCTTTCACCTTTTGTCTTTTTCCGGCTACAAAGGTACTGCTTTTTTTTGAGATATGCAAGAAAAAAGCGAAAAAGCAAATAAAAATCGCCCCGAAGGACGATTTTTCACAAATTCCCAATTCTCAATTCCTTCGTATATTAATTTGTTCCTTCGTACATCGTACATCCGTCCTTCGTACTTTAATTCGGGTCTTTGTTCAGTGCGCAGGTCGTCAGGCCTGCGTTCTTTCTTTTTGAATTTTAAATTTTGAATTGTGAATTGTGAATTTTGAATTTTGAATTAAACTCGTGCCCTTTCACCTTTGTCTAGCGCTTCGCTGCTTAACCGCCGCAGGCACTTAACCGCGGCAAAGCCGCACTTAACCGCCGAAGGCTCTTTACGGACTCTTTACGGACTCTTTACGGACTCTTTTGCTGGTCTCGATGCTGAACTTTTCGTTTCTAAGTTATTCTCCGGATCTACTAATTTCCAGAACGCGGCGATATTGCCTTTGCTCGCCAGCGCATCATCTATAGATTGTGCTTGTGCCATAAGGGGACAACTTTTTTTTAAAATTTATAAAATAAATTATTTTTTTTAAAAGAGGATTAATTGTCCCTGCATAGTTATTTTCTCTTTTGTTCTTTTCTCTTTTAGCCGTCAAGTCAGTTTCATTGCGCGTGTGTAGCTCCAGATGATGTCGATGCGCATGGACCGTAACCCGTAACCGGTAACCCGTAACCCGTAACCGGTAACCCGTCACCCGTCCCCCGTCACCCGTAACCCGTAACCCGTCACCCGTCACCCGTAACCCGTA
>OCTW011614018.1_pt1 | contig 24786 bp, 17 predicted proteins | sample 1539671 | NCBI WGS metagenome assembly OCTW01 (sample SAMN02144230, study PRJEB22623) | gut metagenome | biome: sheep rumen | host: Ovis aries | place: New Zealand | reverse complement strand
TGTCAATTGCGCTGTATCCAAGTATGGCGGCATGAAGAGTCTCGATACTTTCGAGGTTCGCTTCGGCCGATAGAAGCTAGGCAAGAAGCAACTTGAAGCAATATGACCGCCGCTTTCCAATGGGAGGGCGGCGGTTTTGTATGATTGCGATAGGGCGGGGCTATTTATTTCCCGATGCAATGATTCTTGAAGATGTTGTGAAGGATGTCGTCGGGGGAGAGGAGGTCTTTTCCGAGGATGGAGTTGATGGCGGTGAGGGCGCGGCGGAGGTCTTCGGCGATGAGGTCGGAGGGGAGGCCGGAGCTCATGGCGGTGAGGACGTCGCGTAGGGCGGAGGCCGATTGGGTGAGTGCCTGGAAGTGGCGCTCGTTTGTGATAAAGGTCGAATCTGCGTTGGGGATGAGGTCTTGTTCGGCAGAGAGAAGCGCTTCTTTCAGTTCCTTAAGGCCGGAATGTGTTTTTGCAGAGATTGAAATGATAACCGGCTCTATATTATTAGAAGAAACAAAAGTGTTAATTAGTGTAACATTTTTGTTAACCCAGTTTTGCTCTATTTTATCTGCTTTATTTAGGAGGATAAAGAGCTTTTGACTGTGCAGCTTTACCTTCTCGACGATCGCTTTTAAATTGTTCAAAAGGTCGGATTCTTCGGAGGCTCCATCTAATACAGCAAGAATGATTTCGGCCGATTCTATCTTCTGGAAGGTGCGCTGAATTCCCATTTTTTCGATGCTGTCGTCGGCCTCCCGGATGCCGGCGGTGTCGATGAAACGGAACTGGATTCCGCCCAGGGTCAGGGTTTCTTCAATGGTGTCCCGGGTGGTTCCGGCGATGGGGGATACGATGGCTCTTTCCTCTCCGAGTAGGGCGTTCAGAAGTGTGCTTTTCCCTGCATTGGTCGCGCCGACAATGGCAACTGGAACGCCGTTTTTGATGAGGTTCCCGTCATGGAATGTACCGGCAAAGGTTTCGACGTGCCGAAGGGTGCCGGAAACCAGGTTTTGCAGTTTTTTGCGGTCGGCAAATTCGACGTCTTCTTCGCTGAAATCGAGCTCGAGTTCCAGCAGGGAAGCCATTTCCAGCAGTTGGGAGCGGAGGGACATGAGTTCGTCGGAAAAACAGCCGCGGAGCTGGTTCATGGCAACGCGGTGCGCTGCCGCAGTTGAAGATGAGATAACGTCGGCAATCGCTTCTGCCTGAGCCAGGTCCATCTTTCCATTCAGGAAGGCGCGGCGGGTGAATTCCCCCGGTTCCGCAAAGCGCGCTCCCGCCTGGGTCAGTAAATGGATGAGTTCCGTGACAATGTAGGCCGATGCATGGGTGCTAATCTCTACGCTGTCCTCTCCCGTATAGCTGTGCGGGGCGCGGAAGACGGAAACCAGTACTTGGTCCAGCAGCTTCCCTTCCTGAAACACTTCTCCGAAGTGAATGGTGTAACCGTCACATCGAGAAATGTTTCCGGATTTTAATTGAACTACCGCATCTGCTATGGGGAAGGCTTGCGGACCGCTGACCCGGACGATGGAAATTGCTCCGGTACCTGGAGTGGTGGCCGGAGCAACGATGGTGTCTGAATATAGATTCTTCACTGCGTTCAGAATGACGTTTTAATCGTATCTGGAGAATTTGGACATGTTGTCGATGAGGTCTTTGTTGGTCTTGAACTCATCCATGTGCTGCTGCATCCAGGTCATGGCTTCTACGGGATTCATGTCGGCCAGGAGTTTGCGGAGGATCCAGATGCGGTTGTTGGTGTAGGCGTCGTAGAGGAGGTCGTCGCGGCGGGTGGAGCTGAGGACCAGGTTGACGGCAGGGAAGATACGCTTGTTGGAGAGGTTGCGGTCCAGCTGGAGTTCCATATTGCCGGTGCCTTTGAATTCCTCGAAGATGACGTCGTCCATCTTGGAACCGGTTTCTGTGAGGGCGGTGGCCAGGATGGTGAGGGAACCGCCTCCTTCAATGTTACGGGCGGCGCCGAAGAAACGCTTGGGTTTCTGGAGGGCGTTGGCGTCCACACCGCCGGTGAGCACCTTGCCGGATGCAGGCTGGACGGTGTTGTAGGCGCGGGCCAGACGGGTGATGGAGTCCAGGAGAATGACGACGTCGTGGCCGCATTCCACCAGGCGGCGGGCCTTGTCCAGGACCATGTTGGCCACTTTGACGTGGCGTTCGGCGGGTTCGTCGAAGGTGGAGGCGACAACCTCGGCCTTGACGCTGCGCTGCATGTCGGTGACTTCTTCGGGGCGTTCGTCGATCAGGAGGACGATTTCGTACACTTCGGGGTGATTGTCGGCGATGGCGTTGGCGATAGCCTTCAGGAGCATGGTCTTACCGGTCTTGGGCTGTGCGACAATGAGGCCGCGCTGTCCTTTGCCGATGGGGGTGAACATGTCTACGACGCGGATGGACTGGTCTTTCTCATGGCCGTGACCCAGGAGGTTGAATTTCTCCGTAGGGAACAGGGGAGTGAGGAAGTCGAAGGGAACGCGGTCCCTTACGAAGTCCGGGGTGCGGCCGTTGATGAACTTGATGCGCACCAGCGGGAAGTATTTGTCGCCTTCTCTGGGGGGACGGATTTCACCGGTGACGGTGTCGCCGTTCTTGAGGGCGTTCTGTTTGATCTGCTGCTGGGAGACGTAGATGTCGTCCGGAGAGTTCAGGTAGTTGTAGTCGGACGAGCGGAGGAAACCGTAACCGTCGGGCATGATTTCCAGGACGCCGGTGGCTTCTACGGAGCCTTCGAACTCGATGCGGGGCTGGCGCTGTTGCTGTTGCTGCTGGTTCCCCTGATTCTGCTTGTTCTGCGGCTGGTTCTGCTGACTGCCCTGATTCTGCTGCTGGGGCTGATTCTTCTGTTTCTTGCGGGGGCGGTTTTCCTCGATCTGGGCCTGGTCGTCTTTGAGGTCGTCAAACAGGTCGTGGATAAACTGCTTGCCGTCTACGCTTGCGGGAGCAGTTTCTTCTTTGACGGCGGCGGGAGCGGGTTCCGCTTCCACTTTTTCCGCCTTGGGTTTGCGACCGCGCTTTTTGGCGGGTTTGTCAGCCTCGGCAGGGGCGGGGGCAGAAGCAGGTGCCTGAGCCTCCTCCGTGGCGGGTTCGGCCGGCTTTTCGGCGGCCGGAGCAGCGGGCTTTTCGGCTTTCTTGGCAGCTTTTTTCTTATTGGCGGCAGGCTGCTTTTCCGCAGGCTTGGCTTCCTGCGCTGCAGGGGCCGATGCTGCCGGAGCAGACGTTTCTGCGGGTTTTTCTTCTGCTTTGCGGGGACGTCCGCGCTTACGGGCGGCAGGTTTGGCTTCTGCCGGTTTCTGGGATTCTATGCGGGCTTCTTCGTCCAGGATGGCGTAGCGGACTGCGGCGGCATCCATTTTTTTGATCCCTTTGATTTCTAATGATTCTGCGATGCTTCTGAGCTGGTCTTCGCTCATGGCATTGAGTTCTGTATAGCTATGGGGCATAGTTTAGGAAAATAGATTTCGGTAAAGAAGGCATTCCGAACGGAACACCACTGCAAAGTTAGTAAAAATATGTGGATTTGCAAATTACCGGAGCATGTTGTCCATGTAACTGTCGCTCTTTTTGAAGCGCAGCAGGTCGGCAAGGGCGGAGGCATTTGCGGCAATGCGGAAACTGTAGGACTTCCACTGGCCCATAGGGACCCATGAGACGGCAATGTTGAAGCAGTGAAGGTCGTAGGTGGCGCTGATCTGGGTGGTGGTGAAGTTCATGGCCATGACGTCGAAGCCGGAGGTGGCCTGGATGCTCATGCGGGGCGTGAGCTTGATGTTTCCGCTCAAGTTCAGGGTCTGCGTGAAGCGCTTGTTCTCTACCAGTTCCTTCGTGGTGGCCTGGTATGAGTAACTCTTGGAATAGTTGAAGGAGTAACTCACGTTGAAGGACCAGGGCGCGTTGGGGTTCATGTAGTAGACATAGCCGCCGGGGATGTATTCGCCGGTGATGGGGTGGTAATAGATGCGCTCGTAGGAATTGGCGTCCGAGGATCCGCTCTTGGAACCGTCATTGCCGTTGATGGCGCCCTTTCCGTTTTTGGAGAAGGAGATGGACAGCGAGGCGTTGGTCAGACGGGCGGGAACGCCGGTTTTCGCGATATTGAACTTGTTGATCTTCTGCCCGCGCTCATTGATGGCGTAGGGGTCGAAGTTCATGTTTCCGCTGATATTGAACAGGTTCAGCAGGTTCGTCGAGGCCGATATGCCGATATTCTGCATGCGCAGCGAGTCGGCCAGGAAGTTGTAGCTGGTGTTGATGCTCAGCTGGTCCAGCAGTTTGACTTTCTTGCTTCCCGTACCCGTGGTGTCCCTGAGGTCGCGCACTTTCGCTTCCAGGTTGTTGCCAATGGAGATGGACATGGTGCCGGACTTGCCTCTTCCGGGCGGGCTCACGGAGTTGTGATGGCCGGAGATGCTGTAGATGTTGTACCAGGATTCGGCATGGTAAGTGCCCCGTTTGTCATAATAAGGCTCCAGGGTGCGCCAGCCGTTGAAGGCGGTCCCTTTTTCCGGCGAGAAACTCAGCGACACGGAAGGCGTGATCACATGGCGGATGGCCTGCACCTTCCGGTGTTTGCCGAAGTTGAACATTCCGTATATCCGCGTGGAAAGCGACATGCTGCCGGAATAGGTATGCGTGGCGCCGAACCCGTTGAACGCGGTGCCGGGATCCGAAATCACTTTCTGGGCGATGATGTCATTGCCGTCCTTGTCGGTCACGATGACGGGATTGCCGTCGCTGTCCACCTCCGGTTCCAGGTACTGCGAACCCTTGGAGAACATCCAGTTCATGCCGTAGTTGATACTGGGCGTGACATTGATATATTTAAGCAGCGTAAAATTCGGCAGGCCGATCTGGAAGTTGTGCGACATGCCGTTGGTGAGGCGCTCCATGGCCTTGACCCCCAGCGAGTCCCCGAAGGCTTTTTCGCGGATGAGGTTGCCTTTGGCGTCGGTAATCATGGAATGGGTGCCGTCCTCATTCATGACAAAGTCCTGCATGTCCCTGAGCTTGAAGTTGATGCGGTTCTGCAGGGAGGTGGAATAGCCGAAGGAGATCTTCTCGTAGAACTTTTCCTTTCCCACGCGGTTCTTCTGCTTGAAGGGATAGAAACGGGTGACGGAGAAGGTGACGTTGGGCAGCGTGAAGGAATAGCTGGAGTCCCTGGAGTTCTGGTTGTGGAGGGCGTTCACGCTCAGGTTGAATTTCCCGTTCCAGTTGTGGGAATAGGAAATGGAGGAGGAAATCTGGTTCTGCTGGGCGTCGGTGACCGAGCGGGCGTTGTAGCGGCTGTTGGACGGGCTGGAGAAATTCACCGAAGCGCTGAACGAGGTGCCCGGGTGGGCCTTGGAATCCTGCGTATGGGACCAGCGGAAGCCGAAGTTCTGGGACTGGACAAAGTCGGTGGACCCTTTCTCGCCGGACTGGTCGTTGGAGAAGGTGAGGGCGAGGGTGCCGTTGAATTTGTAGTTGACTTTGTAGCGGGAATTCAGGTCTACGGCCCAGGAGCCCAGGGTGTAGTAGTCTCCGGTGAGGGAAAGGTCGAAGTAGTCGCCGAAGACGAAGTACATGCCGGCGTCGCGGATGTAGAAGCCGCGCGCCTGCTCTTCACCGAAAGTGGGCATGAGCATGCCGGTGGCTCTCGAAGGCTTCTTGGGCACGAAGCCGAAGGGGAGGACAAGCGGGGTGGGAACGTCGGCGATGACAGGGTAGGCCGGGCCGAAAACCGTCTTTTGCGACGGTTTGGTGACCACTTTGGCCATGGTGAGCTTGAGGTAGTAGTGCGGGTGTTCCAGGTCGCAGACGGTGTATACGCCGTCGCGCATGTTGATGGACTTGTCCGGCATCATCTTGATGCGCTTTCCCTGCAGGAGGCCCTCCGACTCCTTGGTGATCATGTTGGTGATGCGGGCCTTTTGGGTGTCGAAGTTGTAGCGGAGCTCGTCCATCTTGTAGGTCTGGCCGCCTTCCGTCATTTCCGGCAGACCGGTCATCTCCCCGGTGGAGGGGTCTTTCTGGCCGCGGGCGAATACGGTGTTGGTGAGCATGTCGTATTCGATGTAGTCGGCCGTGAGTTTCATGTTCTGGTAGGAGACCGTGGCGCCGCCGTAATAGTAGATCATCCGTTTTCCGCCGGAGAAGTCGGTGATGATGGAGTCTTTGGCGGTGGTGAAAGCGGGACGCTCCAGCGAGCTTTTCTGCAGCATATCCAGCGAGTCTTTCCGGGCGGCGGCGACAGAGTCGGCCCTCATGACGGAGTCGGCGGCCTGGAGGCGGGCCGAATCCCGCGGACTTGCGCTTTGGGCGAGGGAGTCGGGAACCTGACGCAGCATGCGCGCCTGAAGCGGCGTGCCGATAAGGACGGCTGCCAGCGCTCCTGCGGTCAGATATTGTAAAAACTTCCTTGCCATTGGATATTTTTTGCTAAATTTGTGCAATATATAAGATACAAAATTAGTCTTTATTCCACAAAAAACAAAACCCGAGGAGCTATGAATCCTTTTTCCCGCGCCTTTCTTCTGGTTTTTGCCGCCGTTTTTCCTGCAATAGCCGTGCCTGCATCGGCCCAGGGAGACTTGCGTCTGCACACTGTGGTCATCGACCCGGGACACGGCGGGAAAGATTCGGGATGCGTCAGCCGGGACAGAAAGACTTACGAGAAAAACATTACGCTGGATATCGGCCGGCGGCTGGCCCAGAAGATTGCCGCCGGATACCCGGACGTCACTGTCAAGATGACCCGTACGGACGACCGCTTTGTGGAATTGGAAAACCGCGCGGTCTTTGCCAATAAAAACAATGCCAGCCTGTTCATCTCCATTCACGTGAATTCCGTAGAGAAGGGGACTACGGCCAACGGGTACTCCATCCACTGTCTGGGACAGTCCCGCAAAAAGGGGAATGACCTGTATTCGAAGAACCTGGACCTGGTCAAGAGGGAAAACGCCGTCATCCAGCTGGAAGACAATTACCAGACCACCTACCAGGGTTTCGACCCTTCGGACCCGCAGTCCTATATCATATTCAACCTCATGCAGAACGCCCACCTGACCGGAAGTCTCACTTTCGCCGAGGATGTAGCGGCTGCCATGGGCTCCAAGCCCATCCGGCACAGCCGGGGCGTATCACAGGATCCGTTCTGGGTGCTCTGGCGTACGGCTATGCCGTCCGTATTGATTGAAGTCGGGTTCATCACCAATCCCGACGATCTGGCCACTATGCGGAGCGATGAGGGACGCGATGGCATCGCGGAGAATATCTTCCGTGCCTTCAGTACTTTCAAGCAGCGGTACGACAGTTCCATGCAGGTGACGTCGGCCCAGCAGGAGGAGCCTAAGAAGGAGGAGCCTCTGAAAGAGAATTCTCAGGAGGCGGCCGCGCCGGCACCTGCTCCCGAGGGTCCTGTTTACGGGATCCAAGTTCTGGCTACCGGGAAAAACATGTCGGATACCGATCCTTTCTTCCATGGATACAAACCCCTTGTCGTGAAATCCGGCAAGCTGAACAAGTATATTCTTCTGACAGACCCTTCCTTGAAAACAGTAAAGGCATCTTTTGGAAAAATCAAGCATATTTTCCCTGATTCGTACCTTGTTAAAATAGAGGATAATTCCACGGTCCCTGTACGCTGATTTTATTGCTTTCTGCGTGCATAAAATGCAGCTAAAACGATAAAGATTTTATTTGGATGTTTTCTAAATAAGATAGTTTGATTTTGCAGTGTTTAACGCGGATTGGCGTTTGTAATTTACTGAAAATGAGGTATTTTAAAAAATATGTTTTTGAGGTTTTGTCAGTAAAATTATAACAATAAAAATATTAAAAAACAATATCCATTCTGTTTTTTTATTAATTTTTTTCCCCCCAATTTTGTCCTCAGATAACCAAACAGCACAGCTTTATATTTTAGGACTCCTGTAATGACAGACCAGGAAAGACATATTGCGGTATGGAATAACTGTCTTCAGATCATTGAGAACAACATTGATCCGCAGCAGTTCAATACCTGGTTCAAGCTCATCCGACCGGTGTCGCTGAATGGAGCCAAGCTCACCGTAGAAGTTCCCTCCGATTTCTTCCGCGAATATATAGAGGAATATTATAAGGATCTTCTCCGGCTGACCATCCGCCGCGCCATCGGCGCAGACGCCCAGCTGTTCTATCTGGTCCGTCCGGTGCAGAACCGGGAAGGCATGGTGCTGCCGGCCCAGAAGAGTTCGTCACCCACCAACAATCCCGTTTCCGTTCCCACTTATCAGCCCGCCGGCAGTCCCAGTCCCTTCGTGTTCCCCGGAACCACCCGCGTGAAGATCAACCCGCGCCTGAATCCGGTTTACTGCTTCGGCAACCTGGTGGAAGGGGAGTGCAACAAAGTGGGCGTCAATGCGGGAGAAAGCATCTCCCAGGCTCCCGGAAAGACTCCGTTCAATCCGCTGTTCCTCTTCGGCGGTCCCGGACTGGGGAAAACGCACATTGCCCAGGCTATCGGCATTGACATCAAAGAACGGTTCCAGGACAAGGTGGTCCTGTATGTCACCGGCAACGAGTTCAAGACCCAGTATATGGACGCCGTCAAAGGCAACCGTATTGTGGATTTCATCGCCTTCTACCAGCGCATCGATGTCCTGATCGTGGACGATATCCAGGATCTGGTAGGGCAGGGTTCCCAGAACACCTTCTTCAACGTCTTCAACCACCTGCATCAGAACGGCAAGCAGCTCATCTTTACCAGCGACCGTGCCCCTGTAGACCTGCAGAACTTCGAAGAACGGCTCCTGTCCCGTTTCAAATGGGGCCTCTCCGTCGAACTCAGCCGCCCGGACTACGATACCCGTCTGGAAATGCTCCGTTCCCGCGCCCAGCGGGAAGGCGTCTCCCTCAGCGAAGACGTCCTGAGTTTCCTGGCCTCCCGCATCAAGACCAATTTCCGTGAGCTGGAAGGCACCCTTACCTCGCTGGTGGCCTTTGCCACCCTCGGACACAAGGACATCACCGTCGAGTTGGCCGAAAGCGTCACCGGCAAGATCGTGAGCGAACAGGAAACGGAAGTCTCCGTCGAAACCATTATCCGCACCGTCTGCGAATATTTCAACATTACGCGGGACATGCTGCTTTCCAAGAGCCGCAAGCGCCAGATTGTCCAGGCCCGCCAGATTGCCATGTTCGAATGCCGCAACCTGGTTCCGAGCTGCTCGCTCAGCACCATCGGCGCAGAACTGGGCGGGAAAGACCACGCGACCGTCCTGCACGCCTGCACGACCGTTCAGGACTTGATGTCCACGGACAAACTCTTCCACCAGTGGGTGGAAGACATCGAGAACATGATCGTCGTTCCCGTAGAGAAATAATCAGATCCGCATGGCAGCGATAGCGGCTGCAGGGTCTTCCGCTTTGAAGACGGAGCTCCCTGCGACCAGGATCTGTGCGCCTGCCCCGACGATATCGGCGGCATTGGCCGGCCCGATTCCGCCGTCTACCTCGATGGGGACATCGGGACGGCCGATCCTGCACAGTTCTTCGCGGACGGTACGGATCCGATGCAGGGATTCCGGGATGAACTTCTGCCCGCCGAAACCGGCGAACACACTCATGATGAGGACAAAGTCCACCTGGTACAGGTACGGGAAGATGGCCTGGACGGGACAGTCCGGATTGATGGCGACTCCCGCCTGGACACCCTGACCCTGTATGCATTCGATGACGGCGGCGGTGTTCTCCTGCGCAGCTTCGTAGTGAAAGCTGATGAGGGAGGCGCCTGCTTTTGCGAAACGCTCCACGTATTTTTCAGGGTGGACAATCATCAGATGGACGTCCAGGGGCTTCCGGGCTTTACGGGCGATGGCTTCCACCACCGGGAATCCATAGGAAATGTTCGGCACAAAAGTACCGTCCATGATGTCAAGATGGAACAGGTCGGCATGCTGATTCACCATTTCTACATCTTTTTCCAGATGCAGGAAATCGGCCGACAGGATGGAAGGGGCAATCCGGGTCATTACTTGAAATTCAGGACGACGTGGTTCAGATGGTCTACGAATTTGTCGAGGGAAGCAAGCTCCAGCTTTTCTCCGGGAGCATGGACGCCGCGGAGGGTGGGGCCGAAGGAAATCATGTCCAGGTCCGGGAATTTCTCCAGGAACAGGCCGCACTCCAATCCGGCGTGGATGGCTTTCACTTCCGGGTCGTGGCCGAAGAGCTGGCGGTAGCTGTCCAGGGCGACCTTCAGGATATGGGACTGCAGGTTGGGTTTCCAGCCGGGGTATTCGCCGTGGTGCTCCACATCGAAGGAGCCCAGGAAGAAGGCGGCTTCGACGCGTTCGGCCATGGCGTGAAGTTCCGAGGAGACGGAGCTGCGCTGGGAAGTGATGACGCTGAGGACATTGTCTTTGATATGGGCGGCGGCCAGGTTGGTGGACGTTTCCACCAGGCCCGGGATGTCGACGGACATCTTTTCTACGCCGTGAGGAACGCTCAGGAGGGTTGCGATCAGGTTGGCGGCTTCTCCTTCCTCGATGGGCTTGAGGTCCGTCTGGACGGCTTCGCAGGTGGCTTTGACGTCCGGGTCGCTGGCGGCGAATTCGGCCTTGAGAAGGTCGTTGAAGGCGGCGGTGTCTTCCTGCATGTCCTGGACTTCGTCGGCGGGGACGGCGAGGATGGCGTAGGCTTCGCGGCAGATGGCGTTGGGCTTGTTGCCGCCGTCGAGAGTGATGAGCTGGAAGTCGTACTGGAGTTCGGTGAACAGGAAGCGGACCAGGCAGCGGAGCGCGTTGGCCCTTTCCTTGTTGATATCGTCTCCGCTATGGCCGCCAAGGGCGCCGGAAACGGTGATTTTCAGGGTCTTGTATCCTTTGCGAAGTGCTTCGCGGTGCACTTCGAACGTTGCGGTGGTATCCATGCCGCCGGCGCAGCCGACGAACAGCTGTCCTTCATCTTCGGAGTCCAGGTTGATGAGGGTCTTCCCTTCAAAGAAACCCGGCTCCAGGCCGAAGGCGCCGTCCATGCCGGTCTCTTCCGAAATGGTGAACAGGCACTCGAGCCGGCCCATGGGCTGGTCGCTGTCCAGGAGGGCGAGGCAGGCGGCGATGCCGATGCCGTCGTCGGCCCCGAGGGTGGTGTTCTTGGCGATCATCCAGCCGTCTTCGATGACGTAGGGGATGGGCTGGGTGAGGAAGTCGAATTCGAAGTCCGCATTCTTTTCACAGACCATGTCCTGGTGTGCCTGCAGGACCAGGATGGGGACATCTTCCTTTCCGGCCGATGCGGGTTTGGAAATGACGACGTTTCCTGTCTTGTCGGTCTTTACGGGAAGGCCGTGCTCCTTGGCGAAGTTTTGCAGGTAAGCGGTCATGGGCTCCTCGTGACCCGATTCGCGCGGGATACGGGTTATTTCGTGGAAGTACTTGAGAACGGATTCGGTATTCATGGTACAAAAGGTTTTTGGATGTGTAAATATAGCCAATTCTCTGCATTTTTCCTATTTTTTGATTATCTTTGTCTGAATATAAATCAGCTAGTGTATGATAACTCACGATCTTCGGCTCATCGCCGATGCTATCATTGACAAAAAAGGAGAACAAGTCGTTTCGCTGGACCTTCGCCAGATTGACGGCGCCATCACGGATTTCTTCGTTGTGTGCGACGGTTCCAATACCACCCAGGTCGGCGCCATCGCCGACAATATCCAGGAGAAGATGAAAGAGGAAGGCCACACCCTGTACCGTTCCCAGGGAGAAGGCAACAACTTTTGGATCATCCAGGACTACGGCAACATCGTCGTTCACATCTTCCTGAAGGAATACCGCGATTTCTATCGCCTGGAAGACCTTTGGGCCGATGTTCCCCGCAAAGAATACAAAGAACGCAAGAAAGCTCCCGCTAAGAAATAATGGCAGATCAAAATACAGACCCCAAAGGGCGTAAAATCTTTTCCTTCTCTTTTAATTTTTCCTGGATCTATTTCCTGATCCTGCTGGGAATCGGCTACCTGCTTTTCAACAATCAGCAGTCGGCCGCCCCGGAGAAAATCGAGTGGCAGGAAGTACAGCAGATGATCCTGAAAGGCGATGTGGCCGAGATTTCCTTCGTCCGCAACGACTTCAAAGGCGAGGTCAAGCTGCGTCCGGAAAGCCTGGCCCAGTACACCGACAAATTCCGTGGTGGCAACCCGCCCCGCCGGGCTCCTCATTTCTTCTTCCTCGTCTCTACGAAGTTCGACCCTGAAGCCTCTTTTGAGCAGCTGAACGCCCAGCTTCCCGCCATCCAGCAGTTCAAAGTGGTCATCAAGAATGAAGAGCACATCTGGATGGAAGTCCTCCAGATGATTCTCCCGCTGGCCCTGCTGATTCTGTTCTGGGTGCTCATGTTCCGGGGGATGAACCGTGGCGCTGCCGGTCCCGGCGGCATGAATCCGTTCAATACCGGAAAAGCCACTCCCCGTGAAGCCGGCAAAGACGAAGTCAAAGTCACCTTCAAAGATGTCGCCGGCCTGTACGGCGCCAAGGAAGAGGTGATGGAGATTGTGGACTTTCTGAAGAATCCCGGCAAATACACCGCCCTGGGCGGCAAGATTCCCAAGGGAGCCCTTCTGGTCGGCCCTCCCGGAACCGGCAAGACTCTTCTGGCCAAGGCTGTGGCAGGGGAGGCCAATGTGCCTTTCTTCTCCATCAGCGGCTCCGACTTTGTGGAAATGTTCGTGGGCGTGGGTGCCTCCCGTGTGCGCGACCTCTTCCGCCAGGCGAAGGAGAAGGCCCCCTGCATCGTTTTCATCGACGAGATCGACGCCGTCGGCCGTGCCCGTGCCAAGAACGGTGGCTTCTCTTCCAATGACGAGCGGGAAAATACGCTGAATCAGCTGCTTACGGAAATGGACGGCTTCGGCACCAACAGCGGTGTCATTGTCCTGGCCGCCACCAACCGTGCCGATATCCTGGACCAGGCTCTTATGCGCGCCGGCCGTTTCGACAGGCAGATCCATGTGGAGCTTCCGGAACTGAAGGAGCGCGAGGAGATTTTCCAGGTGCACCTGCGCGGCATCAAACTGGGCGATGACTTCAACGTGGAGTTCATGGCCAAGCATACCCCCGGCTTCTCCGGGGCCGATATCGCCAACGTCTGCAACGAGGCGGCCCTCACCGCCGCCCGCCGCGGCCATTCGGCTGTGATGCAACAGGATTTCCTGGATGCTGTCGACCGCATCATCGGCGGTCTGGAGCGCAAGTCCAACACCATCATGACACCGGCCGAAAAACGCACGACTGCGTACCACGAGGCCGGACACGCCCTCGTCGGCTGGCTCCTCCCTTATGCCGACCCTGTGTTCAAAGTGAGCATCATCCCACGCGGAAATGCCCTGGGTCTTACCTGGAGCCTTCCTGAGGAGCGGAAGAACTGGTCCCGCACCGTGATGACGGACCACATGTGCCAGCTCATCGGCGGCCGCGTTGCGGAGGAAATCCTTAACGGGGAACCTTCCACCGGTGCCTTGAACGACCTGGAGCGCATGACCGGCATGGCCTATGCCATGGTCCAGTATTATGGCATGAGCGACAAGGTAGGCACCCTGAGTTTCTATGACTCCACCGGTTCCCGCGGCTACAATCTGGTGAAGCCCTATTCCGAGAAGACCGCCCAGCTGATGGATGACGAGGTAAAGGCCATCGTCAAGAATGTGCACGACCGTACCCGCAGGCTCATCGAGGACAACAAAGATGGTTTCATGCGCCTGGGTGCGCTCCTTTTGGAAAAAGAAGTTATCTTTGCAGAAGATATCGAGAAGATTCTGGGGCCCAAGGTAAAACCTGCCGCAGATGACCAGTTTGTAACAGAAGAAGCTCCTGCTCAGGCATGAATACAACCGTAAAAAGAAGCCTTTCGGGCATCGTTTTTCTGGCCGTGATGGTCGGCTTCCTCCTTGCGGGCCGATACTGGTTCATCAGCCTGTTCGCCTTTATCCTGGCCCAGATGCTCCGAGAATTCTATGAGATGACGCTGGGTCCCAAGCACAAGGCTGTCCAGCTGCTTTCCATGTTGATGGCCCTGGTTGGTTTTGCGGTCGTTGCCGTTGCAACCGGCCCCAACCCGCTTCCGCGCTGGACCATCAGCATTCTGATTCCCCTTGCCGTCTTTATGATGATCCTGATGCTGTTCGACCACCAGGATTTCAAAGAATACGCCTATATCTTCACGGGACTGCTGTACATCGGCCTGCCGCTGGCGCTTTCTCCCTATGTGGTTTCCACGGACGGCGGAAGATACAGCGGCCTTCTGATGCTGGCTTTCTTCTGCATCATCTGGGCTTCGGATGTGGGGGCTTACTGCTTCGGCATGCTGTTGGGACAGAAGGTCTGGCCGGCCAAGATGTGCCCGGACATTTCGCCCAAGAAATCCTGGGCGGGTTTTGTCGGCGGCCTTGTGACAGCGCTTCTGGCGGCATATATCCTGGAAAAGACGGGCATGCTGCCGGATGCTCCGGTCCATGTCCTGGTGATGGCGGCCCTCATGCATGTCGCCGGTGTTTGCGGAGACCTGTTCGAATCCCTGTGGAAACGCCAGTTCGGCCTGAAGGACTCGGGCAATCTGATTCCCGGTCACGGCGGCCTCATGGACCGCTTTGACAGTGCGTTGTTCGCTATTCCTATCGGCTTTGTCTATCTGCTTTTAATCGGGCTTGTATAATATGAAATGGATTAAAATTGACAACGATTCCTACGGAACCATCCTGGTAAGCTGGTGCATTTGCGCCGTGCTTATCTTCCTGACGGCCCGTTACATCCCCATCCTGTGGATCAGTCTGCCGCTGTGCGTGTTCTTCGTGGTCTTCATGGCGTTCATTACGTGGTTTTTCCGCGTTCCCAACCGGGAGACTCCGTTTACGGACAATAATCAGCTCGTGACGTCGGTGGCGGACGGCAAGGTGGTCATCGTGGACAAGGTCTATGAAAAAGAGTACCTCAAGAGAGACTGTATCCAGATTTCCGTCTACATGGACTTTTTTGACGTCCATTGCAATTTCTGGCCCATCACCGGAACGGTTTCCTATTACAAATACCATCCGGGAAAGTACCTGCTGGCCTTCCACCCGAAGTCTTCGGAACTGAATGAACATTCCTCCACCTGCATGAAAAACGAATATGGGGAAGTGTTTTTTAAACAGATTGCCGGAACCTTCGCCCGCAGGATCGTCTGTTACTCCGAGCCCGGTAAAATCGAATACCGGGGCGACCAGTGCGGCGTTATCAAATTCGGCTCCCGCATAGACTTGTTTGTCCCGCTGGAAGCCGACGTAAAAGTAAAAGTGGGGGATAAGGTCCGCGCCGTGGAATCAGTGCTCGCGATCCTTCCTGATTAATTCGACCAGTTTCTCTACAGCCTCGTCCTCGGGTATGTGCCTGAGGACGGGTTCTTTTTTGCGGTAGAGGGTAACTTTGCCGAAGCCTTCGCCTACGTAACCGTAGTCCGCGTCGGCCATTTCTCCGGGGCCGTTTACGATGCATCCCATGACGGCAATGACAATGTCCTTGAATCCGGAAGTGGCTTTCTTGACGCGGTTGAAGGTGGATTCCAGGTCGTACAGGGTGCGGCCGCAGCCCGGACAGGCAATGTATTCCGGCTTATAGAAACGCCGGCGGCAGGCCTGCAGGATTTCGTCTTTCAGGTAGGCGTCCTCCAGCGGGATATCGTCCGTTTCATGGTTCAGCAGGGGAGCGCCCCAGTCGCAGGCGGCCTTGAGGATGGTTTCCTCGCGTTCACTGAGCCTGGCCTCGGGGGCGTCCGAATACCGGTGTGCAAGGTACTGCGCTACGGGAATCTCGTTGGCCGGGTCTTCCGTCAGGGAAACGCGGATTGTGTTGCCGATGCCCTCGGAAAGGAGGGTTGAGATGGCGACGCAGGACTTGATGCGGCCGCTGTCGCCGTTGCCGGCTTCCGTGACGCCGACATGGAGGGGGAAGACCACGCCGGCTTCCTGCATCAGGCGGGCAAGCTCGCGGTAAGCTTCTACCATGACCACCGTATTGGAGGCCTTCAGGGACACGACAACGTTATGGAACTCCGCGTCAATGCACATCTGCACCCATTCCATGGCAGCCAGCGCCATGGCCTGCGGCGTGTTGCCGTATTTCTCCACGATGTATTTCCCCAGCGAGCCGTGATTGAGCCCGATCCGGATTGCCCGGTCATACTGCTTGCATTTTTTCAGGAATTCTCCAAACAGCAGGCGGGCCTTGTCGTGGTCGGGATGGAAGTTTCCGGGGTTGATGCGGATTTTCTCCACGACGGGGACGACAGCCATGGCAATCTCGGCGGAGAAATGGATGTCGGCCACCAGAGGGACCTGGAGATGGTGCTCTTCCCGCAGGCGGCGGTGGATTTCCCGGAGATGGGCCACGTCGGCCAGGGAAGGGACGGTGATGCGGATGAGCTGGCTGCCGGCGGCGGCAAGGCGGACGCATTGGGCGACCGTGGCATCCACGTCGGCGGTATGGGTGTTGCACATGGTCTGCACGACAATGGGATGGCCGCTGCCGATGACAACGTTCTCTCCCACGCGTACGGTTAGGGTTTGCAGGGGTTTATTCATGATTTTCTTGTTCCTTGACCATTTTGCGGGCCAGTTTCTTCAGTTGTGCGCGTGTATGTCCGTAGCGCGGCGTGAGCTGATAATAAAGGCCCAGGGTGACGGCTCCGTCCAGCGGATAGGCGAAGCGGTAATAGTACGGGCTGGCGTAGTCCGGATTCCAGAAGGACTCCCAACCCCATTTTGCCTGGACGTTCAGGTGCAGCTCGAAAGGACTCAGCATCAGGGCCATGCCCAGGCCGCCCTGGACGCCGTAGGTGGCGCGGCGGTCGTAGTCCCGGAATTCGTGCACGTACTGCTGGTAGGTGTCGTAGGTGGCGAATTCGTCGTCCAGGACACGGGTTATCTTGAGCCGGTAACCGCCGTATATTCCCAGCTTGGCCATCAGTTTGAAATGTTCGCCGATGTCGAAGTGGAAATGCGTGAGGAAAAAGGCCTCTGGCACATTCATCATCACTTTGTATGCCCCGGATTCCGTACTCCGGTAGCCGGTTTCCTTGTTGGTCTTGAATTCGTAGCCTTCGTAGTTCTGCTGGGCGCCGAACTCTACACCCATGTTGGGAAAGACTCCGAACATGGTATAGTAGCGGACGAAGGAAAAACCGTAGACGGGATACTGCATCTGCCAGACGACCAGCCGGTCCGGATTGAACATGCCATACTGGAGGGAGACGCCGCCGTAGGCACCCACCATCCAATAGTCGTTGGGGGTGGCCACATTGATGGTGAGGCTGTCCAGGTATTCGTTGGTCACGGTGTCGGGCAGGGAGAAAAACTCGGCCTCCAGGTCTACCTGAGCCCGGAGCGTACTGGCCGACACAAGCGCCAGAATGAGGAGGGAAGCGATTTTCTTTATCATCGGAACAGTTCCTCCATGTCGATTTTCCATACCATCTCGGCCCTTTCCAGGACGTTGATGATGAATTTGTCATCTACTTTGAAGAAGCGCACTTTCTCCGGCTGGCGGTGATCCAGCAGGGAACCGGTGTCCACGATGTTGTTGCGGTTGATGTCCTGCGTCATGCGGATGCAGTAGCCGCCGCTCTTGACATAGGGGAATTCTACCACTCCGTCATGGTCTACGATGAGGGTGCGCACCACCTTGTCCCGCTTTTCCGTAAGCAGGTCGATGATGTACTTGTCCTTGACTTCGGAGAGTTCCAGCCGGATGTTGCTGAGCTTTTCGTCCGTCGGAAGGGTGACTTTGAGTTCCGTGCTGTCATTGTAGAATCCGTTGATGTCGCGGAACCGGCGGTGGGGAATCTTGAGATAATAGTCGTAACCCGTCTGGAACGGCTCGTCGGGCATGACGGTGAAGTGCCGCAGGTTCATGGAATCCCGGGTCACCGTCACGGTTCCTTTGGCCTCCTGCTGGCGCGGGTTGACGCTGCGGAACTTCAGGGAATCCCAGGCGCTTTCGATGAGGGGATACTTGAATTCGATGTCAAAGCCGTACTGCTCCACTGTCGTGGGATCCACTTTGGCGGTCATGACGGCGATGGTGTCCTCGTGCTTGCGGCCGCGGGTGTTGTTTTTCTTTTTCATCAGTTCGGCCCGGGCTTCTTTGGAAAGGGCCAGTTTCACGGTCTCTTCCGTGGGCCTGAGGGTGCCGGTGGTGTCGGTCTTGTCGTATTTCAGCACCAGCCGGAGGGTGTCCGGCATCTTGCGCTGGTCGTTTACCCAAAGCTCCAGGGAATCCCGCTGGAGGTTGAATTGGGAGATGAGCTTTTCGCGGGGCAGGCCCTTGATGCGCATGTCATGGATGACGGCGTCGGGCGCCATGAAGGTGAGATAGGCGGTGCGTTCCCCGACACGCTCCTTCTTGACGATCATCTGCTTGGAAGGCCGCTCGCGGAACAGGTTCAGCTCAATCTGGGGCTTGCGGGCGAGGCAGAGGGCCGTATCCTTCATGTCGAATTTCTTGAATTCGTACAGGGAGTCATTGTATTGGATGGACGGGCGGAACAGGGAATCCAGGAAAGCGATCCGCTCGTTGTCCGGGTCGTAAAGGTTGTTGTAGTTTTCGTCCTTGATGGCGTAAATGCGGTAAACGGTGTCCTGGATGTTGCGGATGCTGAAAAAGCCCCAGTCGTCGGTCTTGGCGGCGGCGACGGGCCGGCGCAGGAAGACGGCCGAGTCGGCCTGGTCTTTATACAGCATGACGGTGGCGCCTTTCAGGGGCATCAGCGTGTTGCAGTCCTGGACCTGGCCGGTGAGGCACATGGAGTCAATCTGGGAGCCGGTGGAAAAGACCAGCGTGAAGCCCTGGAACAAATTGCCTTCGTTGTTGTCGGCAAGTGCGCCCGTCAGGTCCAGCGTGTAGGTGGTGTTGGAGTCCAGGTCGCTTTCGAAGGTGACTTCCAGGGATTTGCCGCGGATGACGGCCTTGGGCTTTTTCTCCAGCGGCGGGGACAGGAACACGCCGTTCGCATCCTTGATTTTCACGTATTCGTTGAAGGTGAACACCAGCTTGGTGCGATGGGTGGGCACATTGACCGTCCCCGGAAGGGGAGATGTGCGCAGAAGAACCGGGGGAATGGTGTCCTTGTCGCCGCCGGAAGGGGGCGTGGTGGTGTTCGCGCAGCCGGAGGGCAGGAAGAGCGAACCCAGGATGAAGGCCGCCGGTACGAGGGGCAGGAGTTTTTTCAGTTTCATAGGTCGCTTCTGCTTACATTTTCTATGCCTTCGATGGAGGAGAGCTTTTTGATCATCCGGTCCAGGATGTCGCGGGAATTCACGTAAAGGTCGATGAAACCTTCGAACAGGCCGCTTTCGGCCTGGAGGGAGAGGCGGCGCATATTCACGCCCATGACCAGGGAGACGTAGCGGGAAATCTCGTTGAGCATACCCACCCGGTCGATGCCTTTGAGGGAAATCCGCACCAGGAAGGCGTTCTCTTCGGCCTGTTCGACCCATTTGGGGACGACGACCCAGTCACCGTGCGTGGCGGCGATGCTTTCCGCCACCGGACAGGCTTTCTTGTGGACGGTGATGTTCCCGTCGGGTGCTTTGAAGCCTACCACGGGGTCTCCGGGGATGGGATTGCAGCACGTGGCAATGACAAAGCGGGGGGCCGACGGATCCGGACTGCCGATAATGAAGGTTTCCCCCTGCGGTTTCCCTTCTTGCCGGGGCTCGAGGCGGAGGGCTTTCCTGAGCCAGGAGAGGCGGCTGCCGGAAGAGCGTTTCAGGATGTCGGAGAGGTTCTCAAGGCTCAGCGAGCCGATTCCGATGCCATACATCAGCTCTTCGCGGGATGATACGCCATAGGCGACTTCCAGCCGCTGGAGCGTTTCCTCCGTCAGCTTGTATCCCAGGGCCGATGCTGCGTTCTCCAGGGTCTTGCGCCCGAATTCGGCCGTCTGCTTGCGCTCCGTCTTGAAGTAATCGGTTACCAGGGTACGGGCGCGGTGCGTGGTGAGGAACTGGAGCCATTCGTGCTGGGGCTTGCCGTCTTCCGCGGTGATGATTTCCACCTTGTCACCGGTTTTCAGGACGTGGCCCAGCTTCACGAGCCGCTGGTTCACCTTGGCTGCGATGGCTTTGTTGCCGACCTCGGAGTGGATCAGATAGGCGAAGTCCAGTGCCGTGGCACCTTTGGGAATGCTGCGCTGTTCGCCCATAGGGGTAAAGACGTAGATGTCGGTGGAGGTGAGGTCGTTGTGGATGATGTCCAGCAGCTCCAGGGCGTTGACGTCGGGATTGGTGAGAATCTCCTTGATGCGGTTGAGCCAGGCGTCCATTTCGTAGTCGCCTTCGCCCATGATGCCATGTTTTTTGTACACCCAGTGGGCTGCGATGCCCTTTTCCGCAATGTCGTCCATGCGGCGGGTGCGGATCTGCACTTCCACCCAGACGCCGGCGTCGCTCAGCAGGGTGCAGTGCAGGGCCTCATATCCGTTGCTCTTGGGATGCTTCACCCAGTCGCGGAGCCGCTCCGGCATATAACGGTAGATACCGGTGATGATGGAGAAGATATGGTAGCACTGGTCGCGCTCGCTTTCTGAAGAATTGGGATCGGTCTCGAAGATGATGCGGATCGCGTACAGGTCATACACCTCGTCGAAGGAAATCTGTTTTTCCTGCATCTTCCGCCAGGTGGAGTAGGGGGTCTTGATGCGCTTCTTGATTTCGAAACGGAAGCCCTGGCGGGTGAGGACCTCCTCGATCGGGCGGACGAAGTCGGCCATTTCTTTGCCTTTCTCCTCGACGCTGCGGTCGATGTTGGCTTTGATGTCGGCATAGGCTTCGGGCTCTTTGTAGCGGAGCCAGATGTTTTCCAGCTCGCTCTTGATGGAGTACAGACCGAGACGGTGTGCCAGGGGGATGAAAATGAACATCGTTTCGGAGAGGATCTTGTCCCGCTTGTGCTCCGGCATGTGCTCGATGGTGCGGCAGTTGTGCAGACGGTCGGCCAGTTTGATGAGGACGACGCGCACATCGTCATTGAGGGTGAGGAGGATGCGTTTGAAGTTTTCGGCCTGCAGGCTTTGCTGGGAGAGGTCGGTCCCGTGGGTCTTCTGCTCGGTGTCCAGGACGTTCTTGATCTTGGTGAGACCGTCCACCAGAGAGGCAATCTTGGGGCCGAACCGTTCCCTGATGTCTTCAACCGTGTAGTCCGTGTCTTCCACCACGTCGTGCAGCAGGGCGGCCGATATGGACTTGTATCCCAGGCCGATGTCATCCACTACGATCTGCGCCACGGCGATGGGGTGCAGCATGTACGGTTCTCCGCTGCGGCGGCGTACATTGCGGTGGGCGTCGTTGGCGAAGTCGAAAGCACGCTGCACGACTTCGAGCTCCGCCTCAGAGGCACATCGCTTCTGGGCCGACGCTTTGAGGACCGCGTAATCTCTTTGGATGACTTCGTAATCCTGCTGTGTAAATTCCGAGAAACTCATATCTGTGTAATACTCTTTTGGAAGCGTTCCTTACGCGATCGGATGGCTTCCTCGTTCATCTGATCCAGCTTTTCTTCGCTGATGCTGTACCGGTCCACGTTCTGGAAAGAGTAGGACAGCTCTGCGCCGTACAGCACGATGGTCCATCCCAGGTTGAGCCAGATCATGAACAGCGGGATGGCTGCCAGAACCCCGTACACGGCGCTTTGCTTGGCCACCATGACCTGGGTTTCCAGGTACAGGTACTGCACGGCGGCGAAGCTGACGCCGGAAATCAAGGCCGCCTTCAGCGCGTGACGGTACTTGACGCGTGTTCCGGGGATGTATTTGTACATGGCGCTGAGCACCAGGACACTGGCCCCGGCGAAGATGAGCCAGTTGACAAAAGACTTGATGTGTTCCGTGACTTCCATCGAGCTGGGGAACACCAGGTCCAGCACGTGGGAATAGACCACCGACCCGGAGAAGAACATCATCACCACAAAAGGCGCCAGGATGGTGATGCCGATGATGACGCCGATCATCTTGAAGAAATTGCTTTCCCGCTCCACCTTCCAGACATTGTTGAATACCTGCCGGACCGTAATCATCAGAGAGAGGACGATCCAGACGAAGGAAGCCATGGAAATGAAGCCGAACAGGCCGCTCTGGGCCGTGGAGGCGATGTTGTCGGCCGCAGTCAGGAGGCCCTCCACCAGGTGCTGGTCACCAAGGTTGGCGACGATGACCTGCTGGAATCTGTCTTTCAGACCCAGGCCGTCCGTCAGATAGAAGCCGATGGCGATGGCCGGAACGACCGACAGCATGCTGCGGTAGGCGAGTGCGGTGATCTGGTAGCCGATCTTCTGGGTGTTGAAGGTATTGATCATGAGGATGACCGTCTTGGCATCCTTCACCAGCCTTTTCGTCCACTTGGAGAAGTCCTTCACGTCCAGTACCCAGATGTCGTGCGTGACGAAGCGTACGATGCGGGTGATCCAGATGGAGGCCCACCGGATCAGGACTTGCGCTTTATGAAGGAGCTTCTGGAACATCGTCAAAACAGGGACAGTTGCTGTTCGCCTTCTTCCTCGGACGCGGCTGGGAGGCCGATCATCTCTCTCAGTCTGGCTTCGTCAATGATCTCCACACCCAGATCCGTGGCTTTTTTCACTTTCTCCGGGCCGGGTTTTGTGCCGGCGAGGAGGTAGTCGGTCTTGCTGCTGACGGAAGAGCTGTTCTTGCCGCCGTTGGCCTCGATGAGGGCTTTCATCTCGTCCCGGGAGATGGAGAAATTGCCGCTTATGACCAGCGTCTTTCCGGCAAGGATGTCCGACATTTTCCGGGTCTCGGTATTCAGCGAGAACTGCAGGCCCGCTTCTTTCAGCCTTTCGATCTCCCGGAGGGCCGAAGGGTTCCGGAAATAGGCGAGGATGCTGTCGGCAATGACTTCGCCGACGTCCGGGACGGCAAGAAGTTCTTCCCGGGATGCGGCCTGCAGGGCCTCTATGGTGCCGAAATGCCGGGCAAGGTCGCGGGCCGTGGTTTCTCCGACATAACGGATGCCCACTGCGAAAAGGACGCGCTCGAAGGGCACTTTCCGGGAGTCCCGGAGGCTTTGGAGAAAACGCTGCACGCTTCTTTGCTTCCAACCATCCAGCTGCAGGAGCTGGGGTTCCCGGAGGGTGTACAGGTCGGCAGGTGTGCGGACGAGGTTCAGGTTGTAGAGCTGCTCCACCGTGGCTTCGCCCGCGAGCACGTTCATGGCCTTGCGGGACAGAAAATGTAGGATTTTTCCTTTGATCTGCGTGGGGCAGCCGTCCTGGTTGGGACAGAACCAGCGGGCCTCGCCTTCGGGTTTAACGAGCGGGGTGCCGCAGTCCGGACAGACGGCGGGAAAATCCGGCCGACGGGCGCCGTCGGCCCGTTTTGAGGGCTCTACGGCGGTGATTTTGGGGATAATCTCGCCGCCTTTTTCCACGTAGACCCAGTCTCCTTCATGGATGTCCAGGGCGCGGATCTGGTCTTCGTTTACGAGGGTGGCGCGTTTGACCATGGTGCCGCTCAGCAACACGGGTTCCAGGTTGGCGACAGGGGTTACCGCACCGGTGCGGCCCACCTGGTAGTCGATGGAAAGGATGGGAGTGCACGCCTGTTCCGCTTTGAATTTGTAAGCGACGGCCCAGCGGGGGACTTTGGCGGTGTAGCCCAGCTGCTGCTGCACGGCCATCTCGTTGATTTTGATGACAATGCCGTCCGTTGCGTAGGGCAGGTCTTTCCGGGCGGTGTCCCAATGGTCGATGAAAGCCTCGATGCCGGCGATATCCCGGCAAATTTCCCGGTTTTCGGATACGGGAAGTCCCCAGTCTGCGGCGGCCTTCAGCGCCTGGTCATGGGTAGGGAAGTCCACCTGTCCGGTTGGGATGTGATAGAGGGTGCACATGAGGCCGCGCCTGCCCACTTCCTCCGGATCCTGGAGCTTAAGGGAACCGCTGGCGGCATTGCGCGGATTGGCGAAAAGCGGTTCTTCGGCCAGTTCGCGTTCATGGTTCAGACGGTCGAAGGATTCGTAAGGCATGAGGATTTCTCCGCGGATTTCGAATTCTGCCGGAAAGCCGCTGCCTTTCAGGCGGTGGGGAATGCCGGCGATGCGGAGGACGTTCTGGGTGACGTCGTCTCCCTGGACACCGTCGCCGCGGGTGAGGGCGCGGTACAAGACGCCGTTCCGGTATGTGAGGCAAATGGCCGTTCCGTCGAACTTGAGTTCGCAGCAATAGGTGAAAGGCGTTTCAATGGCCTTGGATGCCCTTTCTGCGAATTCCTCCACTTCTGAAATGCTGTAGGTGTTGCCCAGCGACAGCATGGGGTACTTGTGCGGGTATTTTGCGAAACCGCTTTCCGCCGGATTCTCTTCCAGGTCAGACCCTACGCGGCGGGTGGGGGAGTCCTCTGTGGCGTATTCGGGATAGAGGGATTCCAGGGATTCCAGTTCGTGCATGAGCTGGTCGTACTCGTAGTCGCTCATGGTGGGGGCGTTTTCTACATAGTACTTGCGGCTGTTCTCCCAGAGAATGGCCTTGAGCTGCTCGATCCGTTGTTTTGCCTGCGTGTAATCCATGTTTTTCTCTTTACGCGCGCATGTACGTGCATAAAGTACAAAGATAGCAAAATATCTTCAGTCACGAAAGGGAGGGGCATAAAAAAAAGAGAGTCGGCCTGTCGCAGGCGGACGCTCTTACTAACCACATAATTAATAACACTAAAACTAATAACCAATAGAATGATTCCGTCAAGAGAACCTTGCTTCCTCATTCCGGATACAAAGGT
>OCTW011582796.1_pt1 | contig 24815 bp, 20 predicted proteins | sample 1539671 | NCBI WGS metagenome assembly OCTW01 (sample SAMN02144230, study PRJEB22623) | gut metagenome | biome: sheep rumen | host: Ovis aries | place: New Zealand | reverse complement strand
CGGTTTTTGATGAAGATAGAGGCACAAGACCAAGGCATTGTTTATCCGCGAGAGATGGCGACAATCAGCCGTTTAGGCTTCTATTTTCCCGTTCCTGTTCCTCCTGTGAGCATTCTTCTTTCAATGAAACTATCGGCTCTTTTGACCCGTCAAAAGGGGCGTGACTTTTACGATGTCCTTTTTTTATGGCAACGCACAAAACCGGACTACGAATTCTTGAAACAACGCCACGGGATAGAGAACAAGGAACAACTATTGGTACAACTGCAAGAAACTGTCACTCATACAGATCTAAAGACCAAGCAGCGTGATTTTGAGCACCTTCTCTTTGAGCCTCGCAAAAGCGAACAGATACTCCATTTCATGGAAATTCTAAAGTCCACTTTGTAACCATACCACAACGCACTCTCTTTCGGGAGTGCGTTGTTAGTTTATATAGGCGTAATTATTGGTTCCTATTCGTAATATTCAACTTCACGCGTTTCTATTTCGACAAAATCACTTGTTATTTCGATATTTTTGTTCGATTTATTTTCTACCTCCAGACATAATTCATTCTCTAATTTTATGCGGGTTTCCAATGGCAGACCAAGATCACAAAGAGGTGCATAATACTCCATCGCTTCTCCGCTCAACTCAACTATTGTGACAGTTGATTTTCGTCTTATCCAATTACCCTGACTGTCATTTTCGATATATTTATATTGTTTGCGCCACACCTCCATACTTGTCTCTTTATCCGTATCCACGCGATCTACAATATACATATCAGATGGAGAGAGAGAATTACCATTATAAATATTATGCTCCATGAAGGATGAATACCAACAGAACACCGGACGTAATTCTTGAGCCAAATAGGAATAATTATTGCTATAAAATTCTATGACACGTCCTAAACTGTCTCTTACAGGTGGATTGTAATAATACGGATTCCCACATTCTAAATCGTCGTACCAAATCCCCTCCTCATCACACTTAATCCAAGGGCCGGCGGTGTCATTGCATATAATCCCGTCAGCGGTAAACATGGCTCCATCGCGTATAAAACATGCGGTACTATCCTCCCTCACTCCATATATAGGGGAAACCTTTTTAACGGCTCCATGTGTAACATCCATGAACACCCTGTCCGGAGTTATTTGTTGGGCACTTTTGTGGGAACATGCTAATCCTGCAAATATAAATGCAGAAAAGACAAAAGGAGTAATGTAGTTTTTCATATCATTAAAATTTTAGTTAATAAATTTGATTTATGCGTTTATGCCAATAGTTGCGCAGTGTGGTTTTCAATTTTATTTGCGGATGCAAAGGTACTGCTTTTTTGTGAAATGTGCAAATTTATTTGTATAAAACTTGCGGATGTGCGGATTTTATTGTATCTTTGCAGTCAAAATTATAGTTTGTATGGAGATAATTGGTTTATTGGAGTTTAAGGAGCGGCGCGAGTTGCGGAAGTGGCTGGAGCAGAACCATGACAAGGAGCGGTTCTGCTGGGTGACGATGTACCGGACGAAGATCCCGCGGACGGACTGCATGCCCTACCTCGACGTGGTGGAAGAGGCACTATGCTTCGGGTGGATTGACTCCACGCTCAAGAAACTGCCGGACGGCAGGTTGGCACAACGTCTCTCTCCGCGTGTCAAGAAGAGCCACTGGACGGAGTTGAACAAACAGCGTTGCGCCGATCTGGAGCGGCGCGGACTGATGACCGACGCCGGCAGAAAAGCGTTATTAAATCAATAAGCGTGTATTTTTCCGATACTCGGCATAGTCGGGTTTGTTAGCCAACTGGCGATGCTCCATGAGCGGGACGGAGATACCGAGAAAGAGCGCTGTCATAGCTATCGGACCGAGGATATACCAGTCAATGCCGTTGAGTGCCGCATACATAATCCATATACCCCACCAGAACTGAATTTCACCGAAATAGTTCGGATGACGGCCGTGTTTCCATAGTCCCACATTGCACACTTTGCCCGGATGGGCTGCACGGAAATCATGACTCTGCTTGTCAGCTATGAGTTGGATGGTTGCGGAAGAAAGGCAGACAAGGCAGCCGAGTATTAAGACCGCTGCGCTGACAGAGTACAGACCGGCTTCGCCTGACAGAGTACAGACCGAATTACTGACCTCATATAGTTGCAGTCCCGGGAGCATGGCAGCAAAGACAACAAGCGTAGGAACCATATTGAGCCCGAAGAAGTTGATGAGATGGAAAAGGGCGGGATGAAGCGAACGGTACTTGGTATAGCGCCAGTCCTCATGGGCGATACCTTTAAAAGTGATTGCCCAGTTGCGCGTCAGCCGCCATCCCCAATACCACGAAGCGACAAGCAGCAGTATTACCGGCAGCGACCATACACCCGTATAGAACGCCCATGCCAGAAAAGCAACCGGCGGGAAGACACTCCAATAGGGATCATAGACCGACACGTTCTCATAGAGCAGCCCGAACGCCCATACCACGACAGTTGCCACTACGTCGGCGAGGAACAACCCCACCCATGCCCTCCCCTCAAGGGAGGGTAAAAATTGCATCACATAGTGGAATACCAGCCAGCCAATAATTCCGGCGAGGACATAGATAGCCGCGATAAGCGCTATACTACCCCATTTTGAGTAAGACCGTTTCATAACAATTACGAATTAAGAATAACGAATTTGGGTGCAAAGATACGAATAAATTTGCATATCTGCAAAAAATATTGTAATTTTGCAGTCGGTTTATTAAAAATATAGTATATGAGTCATCACCATCATGAGCATACGTCCTCGCAAGCGACGGACAAACGCATGCGCCGCATATTGATAATCGGCATCAGTCTGAATCTCCTATTCGTCTTTATCGAAGCGGGAGTAGGCATCTGGAAAAACAGCCTGTCGCTGCTGAGCGATGCAGGTCATAACCTGAGCGATGTATTTTCACTGGCTTTGGTTCTAATCGGTTTTTACCTTGCCCGTCGCGCGGCAAACAGCCATTACACCTATGGATATAAAAAATCTACTATTCTGATCTCTTTACTGAATGCTCTACTGCTATTAGTTGCCGTTGGTATCATCATAGCCGAGAGCGTTCACAAACTCCGCACTCCGACGGCAATAGACGGTGTGGCGATATCCTGGACGGCCGGTATAGGAATACTGGTGAACGGGATCACTACCCTTCTCCTTTTGCGCGGCCAGCAGAATGATTTGAACATTCGCGGTGCCTTTCTGCATATGGCAGCAGACACGCTGGTGAGCGTAGGCGTTGTTATCAGCGGAATCATTATTGCCTTTACCGGATGGTATATCATAGATCCGATTATCAGTCTGGTTATCGCATTGGTAATCCTGATCAGTACATGGGAGTTGTTGCATGACAGTGTCCGGCTGGCTTTGGACGGCGTGCCGGAGGACGTAGATATAGATCACCTGCGCGAGCACATAGTAGCCCTACCACATGTGGTGGGGGTACATCATATCCATGTATGGGCGATGAGTACTACTGAAAATGCCCTGACAGCGCATGTCGTTGTAGATGACATGCAGCATGCCCACGAAGCCGTTCAGCAAATAAAACAGGCTCTAAGTCATGAAGGAATCACTCATGTTACCTTGGAAACAGAGACACAGGATGACATGTGCGAAGAAAAAGATTGTCCTTAAGCTTTCTGGCACACTTTTTGTGACTAAACGGCGGTTTTAAAAATTGATATATACATGCCTAATCGGCAAAAAGGACAAATAATTATGAACTATTGTAAACTATGGATTGTCATTCTGGCAGTCAGTTGCTATTCTGCCTCCTTATCAGCAGGTGATACTATCCGATATACTTTAGCCTCCTGCCGCGAGATGGCCTTATCCAACGGAGCTACGAGCCGTTCGAGCCAGGAAGCACTCAAGGCTGCAGAATATAACCGCAAAGCAGCTTTGGCGGCTATGTTCCCCCGCGTGACCGCAAACGGCGCATACATGTGGAACTCCGAGAAACTGCACTTGCTTGCCAACCAGACCCAATTCAATCTAGGTGTTGCAGGCGTTAACCCGGACGGAAGTTCGTATTTCAACTGGTCTCCCGAATCCGCATTAGGGCGTCTGGTAACAGATCTGGACGGCAGCCCGCTCCAGCAACCGGTTATGGATGTTCAGAATGAAGCGGGTCAGCAGATAGCCAACGCCTACCAGCAAGTATACAACACCATGACTGTTGATATGACCCATGTGGTGGTAGCCCACGTAGGCGTGACACAACCTATCTACACAGGCGGCAGGCTGCTACAGATGTATCGCATCGCGCAGTCAGCCGAACGCGTAGCAGCATTGGAAGCGGGCACCAAGCATGACAATGTGATAGCCGCGGTGGATGAAGCCTATTGGCGCGTCGTATCCGTAGAGCAGAAGCATCTGCTGGCAGACAACTATTTCCGTCTGCTCTGCAAACTGGAGAGCGACGTGACGGAACTGGTGAATGAAGGTCTTGCCACTCAATCCGACCTACTGAAAGTACGGACCAAAAGAGGAGAAGCAGAGGTAAAGAAACTGCAAGCAGAAAACGGTCTGACCCTCTCCCGCATGGCTCTGGCACAAATATGCGGTCTGCCATTGGGTTCCGTATTTACGCTGGATGAGACAGGTCTAGACGAGACCCATTTGGCAGCCGACACTATTGACGCCGCTGCGGCAGCCGCTAACCGGAAAGAGTTACAACTGGCAGAAGAAGCCGAGATAGTAGCCCGAAGCACTGCCAAAATGACAGCAGCAGGTTTGCAACCGACAATCGTAGCTTCCGCCGGCTATCTCTATACCAACCCCTATGCCGAGAACGGCATCAAGAACGACTGGAAAGGTCACGGATTTTTCTCTGCCGGCGTAGTTGTGAATGTCCCTATTGCACACGCGGACGATATCTTGCGGTACAAGGCCGCCAAACATGCCGCCAAAGCGGTTGCGCTGCGAGCAGAAGAGACACGCGAGATGCTCACCCTGCAAACCACACAAGCCAACCAGAAACTGATGGAGGCACAGCAGAAAATATCACTGGCGAAATTGACCTGTAAAAATGCAGCAGAAGTGCTGCGTATGGCAGAAGAGTCGTTTGCCTCCGGCATGATTTCATCATCCGAGCTGATGCAGGCCCAGACAGCATGGCTGGCGGCGGCTACGGACCTCGTGGATGCCGAAACGGAAGCCAAAGTACAAGAGACCATGCTCCGCAAATATACAGGGAAGTTATAAGTTGCTATTCGAAATTTTCTATCAATAATATGAATAAAGAAAAAGAAGGAAGTCTGCTATTGGGTCTGGTGGCTCTTTTAGCAGTAGTGATTGTAGTGGCATTAGTGGGTGTTTTTGCCTTACAACCGGAGGAGACTCTCATTCAAGGAGAGTCAGAGGCGACAGAATACCGTGTGTCCGGCAAAGTCCCGGGACGAATAGAGATGTTTCTTTATGAAGAAGGAGACCAAGTTCACAAAGGCGACACACTGGTAATCATTTATTCGCCGGAGGTGGAAGCCAAGAAAGAGCAGGCTCTGGCCGCCCGTGACATGGCAGAAGCCGTAAACCAGAAAGCGAAAAACGGAGCCCAACGCGAACAGATAACCGGAGCGTATGAGTTATACCAGAAAGCCAAAGCCGGCGAAGAAATCTACCGCAAGAGTTATGAGCGTGTGCAACGATTGTACGACAAGGGAGTAGTCTCCGCCCAGAAGCGCGACGAAGTGGAAGCGCAATACAAAGCCGCAACCGCTACCGTGCGTGCAGCCAGAAGCCAATACGACATGGCTCTCTCCGGGGCGCGCGTAGAAGACAAAGCAGCCGCTGAAGCCCAGGTAGCCAGAGTAGATGCCATATTGAAAGAAGTGGCAGCCGCGGAAGCGGAACGCTATCTGCTCTCTCCATGCGACGGCGAGGTGAGCGAGTTATTCCCCAAAGTAGGCGAACTGGTGGGGCAAGGAAGTCCGGTTATGGCGATCGTCGATCTGAACGATGTATGGTTCACTTTCTCCGTACGCGAAGATATGCTCTCCCGTTTTGCTGTAGGCAGCGCGATTGAAGTCCGGATTCCCGCTCTGGGCGAGACCCGCTATCCGCTGACCGTGACACATATCAAAGCGATGGGAACCTATGCCACCTGGCGCAGCACGAAACAAAACGGCGGCTATGATGTCCGCACCTTCGATGTCAAATGCCGCCCGCTGGCGCAGATTCCTAATCTGCGACCGGGAATGACGGCATTGGTGGTTGAAAATTGACGGTTGAGAGTTGAAAGAGATTTTCAGAAACATATGGCATGTAATGCGACGGGAGGTACACCAGATGTTTGCCCGTCCGCTTTATATGTTTGCATCAGTGGGTGTAATGCTGCTCTCTACATTCTTTTTCCTCACGTTGATGCGGAGAGGCTCTGCAGAGAAAATGCCTATTGCCTTTGTCGATCTGGACCAGACCTCCATCTCCAGACGGTTATGCCACGAGATGCAGGCCACTCCTTCAGTAGATATCTGCCTCATCACTTCTTCCTACCCGGAAGCCCGCGAGGCAATGCAACAGGGACACGTGTATGGCATCTTTGTTATTCCGGACGGTTTCTACGACGATTTGGTTGCTTTCAAACGTCCCAAGATGGATTTCTACGTCACAAACGCTTATACCGTAGGTGGCAACACCGCCTATAAACAGATGCTCACAATGGTCAACCTCACCTCCGGCGCATTCCAACGCGAAGTACTGCGCAAGAAAGGTCTTCCGGATGACGTGATTATGCATCGTATCCAACCGCTGACAATCGAAGGACATATGATTGCCAACCCATGGGGGAACTACTCTGTGTATCTCGTAAGCACAATTTTACCGGGTATATTAGGATTGATCTGCATAATGCTGACTATCTTCGCCATCGGGTACGAATTGAAGATGCGCACTTCCCGCGAGTGGCTTCGCACTGCCGGCGGCAACTATACCGTAGCCATGATAGGCAAACTGATACCCTATACTATTATTTATCTGGTACTGGGAATAGGGTGTCATTTGATACTCTACCGTTTTGCGGGATTTCCGGTTTACGGCAGTCATGCACGGTTGCTTTTCGGACTGCTGCTGTTTATCATGGCCATGGAGGCGATGGGTATCTTCCTGATAGGATGTCTGCCCACGTTACGCGATGCTATCTCCATCGGAGCACTGTATTCCATGCTGGGGTTTTCCTTGTCCGGTTTCACCTATCCGGTGATGAACATGCTGCCCCCTGTACAGGCGCTCAGTTATCTGGAGCCTTTGAGGCATTATTACCTGATTTACGTCAATGAAGCGCTGATGTGCGCGCCCACTATCAACAGCCTGGCTCCTGCCCTCTCGCTATGCGCTTTCATGCTTCTTTCGCTAGCCATAGCGCCAAGACTGCACAAGGCATTGATTTACCAAAATTATCCGCTGAAATAATGCTACACTTTCTAAACCATATATGGCTTCAATTAAAAGAGACCGGATGGGTTTTCACCATTGAGTTGAAACGTATCTTCCGGGATCCGGGAGTAATGGTGATATTCATTTTAGCCACATTGGCCTATCCGTTTCTATACAAGGCTATCTACTGGCGTGAACAGATCACCGATATCCCCGTAGCCGTAGTAGATCTGAGCCGATCACAGGAGAGTCGCGAGTTTCTCCATCGCTGGAATGCAGCGCCGGATATCAAGTTAGCCTATACCTGCGCCTCAATGGGGGAAGCAGAACAATTGCTGCGAGACCAGAAAGTTCACGGAATCATTTATTTCCCGCATGACTATGCAGCGCAGTTGGCAGACCCGCTCGGTCAGGCACATATCTCACTGTATTGCGACATGAGTTCCTTCCTCTATATGAAGGGAATCTATCTCAGTTGCAATCAAGTAATGCTGGAATCCATGCGCAACATCCAGATTGACCGCTATGAGCAAATGGGCATGGACAAGGAGTTTGCCTGGGCATTGGTGCAAGACGCCCCCTACTCGGAGACCGCGCTTTTCACCCCTACCGGAGGCTATGGCTCCTTCCTTATTCCTGCCGTATTGGTATTGATTCTCCATCAGACGCTACTATTCGGCATCTGTATGCTTGGCGGAACCGCGCGCGAGGAGAACAAGCAACTATTCCGTATCCCCGGCAGGCGGCGCGGATGGTCGGCTCTACGTATCGTATTAGGCAGGGCTGCCGCATATTTTGTAATCTATTACGCTTTGGCGGCTATCTTGATGATAGCACTTCCCCGGCTCTTCGATCTGCCTCATATAGGCGCAGTAGGAGACTTGCTACGGTTTATAGTACCCTATCTGCTGGCTACTATTTTCTTTTCCATGTGCGTCAGTGTATTTATCCGGAACCGTGAATCGGGTTTGGTATTGCTGATTTCAAGTTCATTGATTTTCCTTTTCATGGCCGGCATATCATGGCCTAAAGAGATGATTCCCGAAGCATGGAGATATCTCTCATATGCCATTCCTTACACTGCCGGAGCAAACGGATTCATACATATCTCCTCCATGGGTGCTTCCCTATGGACAACCCGCATGGAATATGATACTCTCTGGATACTAACCGGTGTATATTTTATACTAGCATGCGGTCTATTGTTTATCACAGGATGGCTCCATGAACGCACAGAACACCAACAATCACTTGCCCATAACTGATATGAAACAACATTTTGCATTGGTCACCGGCGCATCGTCGGGAATCGGACTTGAGTTTGCGCGCCAACTGGCGTCGCGCGGATACAACCTGCTGATAGTCAGCAATGAAGAAGCTATCCGCGACCGCGCGGAGGAACTGCGCGAGGCATTCAGCCCTCAGCTTTCAGTTATTCCTCTTGTGATGGATCTGAGTCTCCAGTCATCTGCACGCGAACTATATGAATATACGCGCACGCAGGAGATAGAGGTGGAAGTGCTGGTTAACAACGCCGGCGTATATCACGACCGGGACATACTGGACGACAGCGAGGCATTCACCTCCCTTATTCTCAACCTGCATATGTACACACCTGCTATGCTGTGTTACCTCTTCGGCCAGGATATGCGTGCCCGCAAGCACGGATATATCCTCAATGTATGCTCGGTAACCAGCAAGATCGTTGCACAGCGTCTCGGTACCTACGCATCCACCAAATCATTTCTAGCGGCATTCACCCGTTCGCTGCATATTGAGTTAAAACCTTATGGCGTGTACGTAACTAATGTCAGTCCCGGCGCGGTAGATACCGGATTATTCAACATCAGACCGTGGATGACAAAAGCGGGCAAATGTCTGGGCATCATCGTCTCGCCGGAGACATTGGCTCGCAGAGGTCTCCGCGCGCTCTTCCACGGGCGGAGCAAAGTGACCATTCCTGCTGTATTCTGGCATATACTGACATTTATCATTCTCCTGATCCCTACATGGCTTTTACGCCTGATCAGGAGGCTTGGCTGGTTCTGATGTACGTTCATCTGGATTGCAATAATTTCTTCGTCAGTTGCGAGCTGGTGTCACGACCGGAACTGAAAGGGACTCCCGTTGTAGTAGCAAACAATAACGACAACAACGGAGGGATCATTCTTGCTCTCAATCAGGAAGCCAAAGCGGCGGGGCTGAAGCGCGGCAATCCGATTTTCCAAGTCAAGGAGTTGATTGACCGCCGCCACGTTACCGTCATTGATGTGCATCACAACCTCTATCACGAGATTTCCCACCACATAATGGACGTAGTCAAACAGACCGAGATGGTCCTGAATTTCGTGCAATACAGTGTAGATGAGTTTTTCGGCGAGATGCCGGATGATGACCCTGTACGCCTCCGCCATTACCTGCAGCAACTAAAAGACCTGATCCTGCAAGAGACGGCTATCCCTGTTTCATGCGGAGCCGGCGAGACATACACGCTCGCTAAGACCGCTACGCATTTTGCCAAACGCTATGCCGGGTACAGAGGGATATGCGTAATGACCCCTGACAAGCGCGAAAAAGCACTCTCCATTCTGCCGATAGAACAGGTTTGGGGAATAGGCCGAAGACGCGTCAAGGACATTCAGCAGAAAGGTATTCATACCGCCTTGGATTTTGCCCGCAGAGAAGAAGTATGGGTACATCGCTTGTATGGCGTTACAGCTGCGCGTACATGGAAAGAACTGAATGGCCAGCCTGCGCTCACGCTCGCCAGCCATGAAAAGCAGAAATCTATCATGTACAGCCGCACGTTCGCCCACATGACGGCCAGTCGCGAGGTTCTGAAACGCGAGTTGAGCAATTATGCTACTGCAGCCGCCCGGAGGCTCAGAAATCAGAAAGCCATATGCCATACCGTAAGTGTCTTTTTGGCAACAAATCGGCATAGGGACGACCTGCCGCAATATTCCAATGACGCCACTCTGCGGTTGCAGACTGCTACGGACGACTCCGCCCAGCTCATCAATGCCGTAGAACACTTGCTGGACCGCCTCTATCGTGAAGGCTACTATTACAAGCAGGCAGGCGTCATTCTGGGGCAACTGCAACACTCCGCAGGCATACAGTTGGACATGTTTGTCTCCAACCAGGCAGAAGATGCTTCCCGCCAGAAACGGCTCATGCATGCTATAGACCAGATCAACAACAAATTCGGCACCAACCAGATCCATTATGCTATCCAGGGTCATGACGCGCAGGACGAACAGATGGCTGGATTCATGCGCCCGCACAGAATAGAAGACGATGATACCGACGATTGAGTATATACAGACACGCTTCAACGAATACAACGCCCTGTTCTTTGATGGAGCATTGCCTCCTATCCCTGTCAAACTGAGCAATGCCAAGACATTCTTAGGCAAACTCTGTTTCAAGCGCAAGCGGAAATGGTTGTTCGGCGATTATTACAATACCGGTTTTGTGCTACGTATCAACACCCGCGCGGACTTGCCCGAAGAATTGGTAGAAGACACTATCCTACATGAGATGATTCATTATTATATTGCCTTTAACCAATGGCGCGACACCAGCACTCACGGACAACTCTTCCGCCGCGAGATGAAACGCATCAACGAAAAAGGCGGCAGACATATCTCTATATCTTACCGCCCTAATCCGGAACAGTTAGCGCAACTCCGCGCTAAGAATTAATCCAGATAATAATCTACGGTGGTGACTACGCGCACGTGTTTGATCCACGGCTGGTATTGGTCGTTCTCGATGGAGAACTGACCCTGGCTGGCACGGCGGATAGAACCGAGCGAGCACTGCGCATCATCGGCGAACTTCTGCGCTACGGCGCGGGCGTTCTGCGTAGCCTCCTCAATCATAGCCGGCTTGAGCTCGGGCAGACCGTTGTACTGGTAGTCCAGATCCCACTTGTTGGAAGAAACGATGATGCCTTCCTTGAGCAAGTCCGCTTCCTTGCCTTGGGAAGCAATAACCAGTTTCACTTTGTCCGTAGATACGATGATGGAAGTGCGGAGGGAATAACGGTACTCCGGACGGTTGTTGCCGTAGTAGTTCTCCCAGTTGTTGTCCACCGAGATAGGTCCCTGACGAAGGTCACTCTCTTCAAATCCCAGTGCGAGCAAGTGTTTCTTCACTTTCTCCGATACATTGCCGATTTGCTGATAGAGCGACGGCAGATCATTACCGTTCCATCCGAAAGAGAGCGGCCATACTACGTAATCCGCCTCCACCTCACGGGTACTCAGTCCTTTTACGGTTACTGCGCGGTCTTTGTCAGCGAACTTGCTGATACCGCAATAGACGAACAAGCCTGCGAGGCTCAGTCCGAGCGCAATCAATGCGCCTGCTAATACGTTATTTTTCATTTTTTGGTTGTTTTGAGTTAGTTAATTATTTGTCGTGCTTGTGCTCGTAAATGGCTTCGTCCACATTGATGATGTAGTCGCCCATCTTCTCGAGTTCAAGGATGATATCCATATAATTGACACCGGTGGTGTAGTCGTACTCGTGTTCGGTGATGGATTGCATGTTTTGGTTCTTGAGTTCATCGCGGAAGTTATTGATTTCGTTCTCCATGTTGGTCATCTCGAAGAACTCGTCCTGGGTGATATTCGCTTTTTCGAGTGCTTCCACCATCTTTGCCTGCGCACCGGTGAGGAGATAAATCATCTGCTCGACGTTCTTCTCCTGCTCTTCGGTAAAAGTAATATTGCCGTCGTGTTTGTGGCGGATATAACGCGAGAGGTTGTAGTTGGCGTCGCCCACGGACTCCAGTTCACTGACGATACGGAGCATCTTGTGCACCTCGTGCTTGGACTGGTCGGACAGACGGCCGTCGGCTACCTGGTTGAGGTATTGCGCAATCTCGTATTCCATTCGGTCGCAGATTCCTTCGTATTTCTCGATACGCGAGAAGATCTTGGTGAACTGCGTATTGTCCTTCTCATAGAAGAGCTCATGCACCATTCCTATCATCCGTTGCGCACGGATGGCAAAGACGTGTACTTCTTTCCATGCCTGGAGGATAGAGAGCTCTGAAGTGGACATCAGACCGCCGGAGATAAACTTGAGCTGGCTGTCCGTATCTTTCTGTTCCGGTTTGGAGGGGATGATAGTGCTCACTACGCGCTCCAACACAGGCACGAACCAGATAAGAATCATCGTGTTCGTTACGTTGAACGCCGTGTGGAAGGTAGCCAGAACGGCATTCAGTTTGTCCGGCGACACGTCGGACGGCACACCCGGCGTGAAATCCACGCCCCACAACTCACACACACCGCCTACAAACCAGCGGAAGACGCACAGCACCCACATAACGCCGAAGAGGTTGAACACCAAGTGCGCAAGAGCCGCACGGCGTGCCTGCACCGAGGCGGAGAGCGCCACCACATTGGAGGTGATGGTCGTACCGATATTCTCACCCAGCACCAGCGCGATACCCATATCTACAGGCAGCACATGGGTTGAGCAAAGCGTCATCGTGATTGCCATGATAGCCGCCGAACTCTGCACGGCAAAAGTCAGTATTCCGCCTACTAACAGATAGAGGAAATAGCTTCCGTAACCCCATGACGAAGTAGCAATGAAGAAATTGCGTACCGGCGCCATCTCGTCCAAGTGCATGTCGGTGGCGTTGATCTTCAGGGTCGTCAGACCAAGCAGCATGAGCGACAGACCAATGAGGAAATCGCCGAGGTTGGCGTTCTTCTTGGTGTAGATAAGCGCAACGGCGAGTACGATAGTGGCATAAACGACCAAGCGGAGGTCAAACGATCCGCCGCCGAGCACCATGATCCATGCCGTGAACGTCGTACCGATGTTGGCACCCATGATGACCGAGATAGCCTGCGCCAGCGAGAGAATACCCGCAGAAACGAAACTGACGGTCATGACCGTTGTAGCCGTGGATGACTGAACCGCCGCGGTGATGAACGCACCGGTGAGCACGCCCGAGAAACGGTTGGTAGTCATCGTGCCAAGCACGTTGGACAGCTTGCTACCTGCCATCTTCTGCAGGCCTTCACTCATCACCTTCATTCCGTACATCAGCATCGCCACGGAACCGATGAGTGTAATAATCTGGAGTAATAAAGTCATATAGATTGTTTGCTATTTTCGCGCATATACGAATTTGGGTGCAAAGTTACTGCTTTTTTTTGATATATGCAAGAGGGGAAGATATTTTCTGCGGCAAATTTGATTTGCCGGAAAAGAAGAAAGGGACAGTCTGCTCGGATGAGGAGCAGGCTGATGTTTAGAGACTCGCGGGGCTAACCGCGAGAGCAGGACCCAAGGGAGGGGCTCGCCGAAACAGCGGCGAGGGCTGAACCGATGTCGGGATTAAAGCCCGACACGATGGACGAAGGGAGAAGTTATTCCTTCACGATGGCTTTGTTCTCGAAGCCGTCGATGTACATCTCCAGAGGCTTGTCGAGGCGGACATGGCGCACCAAGTCTGTCTCTTCTACTGCCGGCAGGGCATCGAGGACGGACTGGTCATACGCATCCGTCAGGGGGCGTGCCCACGGGTCCACGTTCATATAGCCTACATTGAAAGAGGTCATGTTCTGGAAGAAATGGGAACCCTGCGAGGGTTCGATGCGGAAGTTCTCCAGACTGCACTCGGCTATCGCTTTCGCCTCGCTGATGTCGCTCCACTGGACGGGCACACCGAGCGTGGGAATCTGCGAGCCCCAGCGGCCGTAACCGATAAGCAGATATTGCCGTCCTTCGGTACGCAGGCGGTTGTTCCACTCGCGGAGAGTAGCCGCCATCTCACGCGTCCGGAGCACGTCGAATGCCTCTTTCTTCAGATAGATGATGTCCGTCACTTCTTCTATCTTACCCACGCCGAGCGCACTGCCCGAACGCAGGAAAGCACCGGTCTCATTGATACTCCCCCACTCCACTTTGGCAGAGAGCGAGTCCGATGAAATCGGGCGGATCTGCAATACATGGAAGATCTGCGGCTCGTGCTCCAGATTGACTGCAAACTCAATCTCTACGGGGCATTTGATTTCCTGTTGCGCGATGTCAAGCAGCGTGCGGATGATCTCTGCCAGCGGGAAGGTGTTGAACTTCAGTTGCGGTGCAAAAGTAACGATACGCGGTCCGTCCGGATAGCACGAATCGACGATACGCATGTTCTCGCGGTCGTAGGTCGAGGCGATGAGTTTGAGGCTCTCGAACTGTCCGCAGTCGTGTATCGGAATACGCTCCAGATTGACGGCATCGTCGATGGAAGTCTTGAATTTCTCCGGGCTGAGCGAGAGCGCAAGCATCGATTGCTGGGTCTCCCGCATTGCCAAATCCACCGTCGAAGTCTGCATCACATTCTTCGGATATTTGGGCGAGAAACGCAGCACCTGTTCGCCATCCACCACGGCTTTTCCGAGTCCGTAAGCGATCTTGACAATACCGTCTTCGGGTTTCTCTTTGCCTACCGGATAGAAATTGACACTTCGCGCCACGCCGGAGATGACAGGGAAATAGTAGTTCCCTTCCGCCTCACCGCACACTTCCTGCATGACAATCGCCATCTTCTCTTCGGACGGCAGATTGCCCGTAGAGAGGATGTAGCCACGCGAAGCGGCGAAATAGACGGACGCATAGACCGATTTAATAGCTTTGGTGAGCAGACGGAGCTGCTGGTCTTCGTTCTCCGTGTGCGGGATCATATAAGTACTATACACGCCCGCGAAAGGCTGATAGTAGTTGTCCTCCAGTTTGCTGGACGAACGGATAGCCAGCGGACGTTTGGTAGCACGGATAAAATGGCGCAGGGCTTGCACCAGTTTCGAAGGCAGCGAGGCGGAGACGAACTCCGAGAGCAGTTCCTCGTCCGTCAGTTCGGCATTGATGACGTATTGCAGACCGTTATCATTGATGAAACGGTCAAAATAATCGGTGGTAATAACCATCGTCCGGGGCACCAGAACACGGATATTCTCCCACCGGTCAAAGAGGTCATGTTTCTGCAAAATATGGTTCAGGAACGCGAGTCCGCGCGCCTTTCCCCCCATCGGACCGTCGCCGCAGCGGGAGAAATAGATCGTGCTGTTATAGGTCTCCGGGTCATATTTCGCCACCACGCCCAGCGCCTGGTTGATACGGTAGTCGTGAATGAGACGGATATTCGTCTGGCGGATGTTCTCTATGTCTGCGTCGTCCTGAATGGTCAGTTTGTGTACCTCATGCCCGATGGCGAACAGTCCGCGGGCAAAAAGCCATTTAGAGAGGTAGTTATTGTCGCTCAGACGGCGGAAAGCAGCCGATGAAATCGAAGAGATGATACGTTCAAAGCCCTCCAGATCCGACGCACGCCCTATCTCCTTGCCCGTCCTCGGATCGACCGCCACGAAATCACCGAAGCCGAACTCGCGCTCGATATAGGCGCTCAGTTCCTGGGTCAGCGTCTTGGATTTCTTGACTACAAACCCCACATTGAGTTTGCGTGCAACCGATTTCATCGACTCCTGCGAGGACTGCATGAGGAACGGCATAGTGGGATTGTCTTCCCGGATCAGCCGGCATAAATCCACGCCGGCATCGAGTTTCTCTGCCGAGGAGGGTTCGCCTTTGTGCAGCACGAATCCCACATCGGAGATGACACCGATGATGTTCTCCTTGTAGCGGTTGTACAGCTCGATGGCTTCGTCATAACAGGTTGCCATCAGCACTTTCGGCCGCGCCCTCTTGCGCAGAAGCTGCTGTTTCTCATTCAGCGCGTCGCGGATGGCTATCTGATTTTGGTGAAGCACTAATTTATAGAGCAGCGGCAGATACGTAGAGTAATACCGCACGGAGTCCTCGACCAGAAGGATTGCCCGCACGCCCTCGGAGAGGATGTCGTGCTCGGCGTTCATGCGGTCCTCAATCAGCTTGATAATAGCGATGATGAGGTCGGTGGAGTTGTTCCAGTTGAAGAGGTAGTCGATGTTGGTCTTGTCCTGCTGCTCCACGCGGCGATAGACCTCTTTGCTGAACGATGAGAGCAGCACGATCGGACAATCCGGCAGCAGCCGTTTGCTCTCCGCCGCAAAATCAAACACATCCAACCCTCCCGCGCTATAAACGGTAATAATAAGGTCGAAAGGCTCTTCCTTTGTACTTCGTTCGCCATGCGACACTCTCTCCCCTTGTGGGGAGAGTTGGAAAGGGGTTATCAATTTCAGCGCTTCGTCTGTCGTTTCCGCCCGCACGATAGACGGCGGATTAGAGAGGTTGAGTTCGGCGTATTCCTGCGCGATCTGCACGTCTATACGTCCGTCCTCTTCCAGCGCAAAGCTGTCGTAGTTGTTGCACACGAGCAGTATGCGCCTCACGCGCCGCTCCATCAGGGATGTGTAAGTGTTGGTATTCATCTATACTAATCCTTGCTCGAAGACCGAAAACTTTCTCGCAGATTATACTAATCCTTGCTCGAAGGCTGAAGACTTTCTCGCAGATTATACTAATCCTTGCTCGAAGGCTGAAGACTTTCTCGCAGATTATACTAATCCTTGCTCGACCATGGCGTTTGCCACTTTCATGAAGCCGGCGATGTTGGCACCCTTGACGTAGTTGATATAGGGTTTGCCGTCGGGTCCGATGTTGTCGGGTTCGGTACCGTATTTGAGGCAGGCAGCGTGAATGTCCGCCATGATGGTACGGAGACGGGCGTCCACCTCTTCTGCCGTCCATTTGAGACGCATGGAGTTCTGGGTCATCTCCAAGCCGGAAGTGGCTACGCCGCCGGCATTGGATGCTTTGCCGGGACTGTAGAGAATCTTGGCGTTCTGGAAGATTGCGATGGCTTCCGGCGTCGAAGGCATGTTCGCGCCCTCGCAGACGCAGAAACAGCCGTTCGCCATCAGTTTCTCGGCATCGGCTTTCTCTATCTCGTTCTGCGTTGCGCACGGCATGGCGATGTCGCATGGGATAGACCACGGACGCTCGTTCTCAAAGTATTTCGCCTGCGGATATTTGGTCACGTACTCTTTGATACGTCCGCGACGGACGTTCTTGAGCTCGAAGACATAGTTCAGTTTCTCTTCATTGAGTCCTTCCTCGTCGTAGATAAATCCGTTGGAATCGGAGAGCGTGAGCACTTTGGCACCCAGACGCATTGCTTTCTGCGCAGCAAACTGCGCTACGTTTCCTGCACCGGAGATACAAACGCGCTTGCCCTCAAAACTCTCGCCCCGTGTAGCCAACATCGCCTCTGCGAAATAGCAAGCTCCGTAACCCGTTGCCTCGGGACGCATGAGAGAGCCGCCCCAAGTCTGGCCTTTTCCGGTCAGCGTACCGGTGAACTCGTCACGCAGACGCTTGTACTGACCGAACATATAACCGATCTCTCGTCCGCCTACGCCGATGTCACCTGCCGGTACGTCTGTGTCAGCCCCTATATGACGCTGGAGTTCGGTCATGAAAGACTGGCAGAAACGCATCACTTCTGCATCCGATTTGCCACGCGGCGAGAAGTCCGAACCGCCCTTTGCACCACCCATCGGGAGCGTCGTCAGCGCGTTCTTGAAAGTCTGCTCGAACGCAAGGAACTTCATGATACTCAGGTTTACAGAGGCATGGAAACGGATACCGCCTTTGTACGGACCGATAGCGCTGTTCATCTGCACGCGGAAACCGCGGTTGATCTGCACTTCTCCCTGGTCATCCATCCACGGCACGCGGAACATAATCACGCGTTCAGGCTCGACGATACGCTCCATCACTTTCTGCTCGCGCAGATAGGGATACGCCATGATCATCGGAGCCACCGACTCCACTACTTCTTTTACTGCCTGGTGAAACTCATTTTCACCCGGGTTCTTAGCGATCAGCTCAGCCATAAAGCTGTCCACATAAGCTTGGGTTTGCTTGTCCATCGTTGTAGTTGTTAGATTTTTAAAACTAATACCTTGTTTTTTTGCCCCTTTACGGCAAAATATGCTGCAAAGATACACATTTTTGTTGAAGTATGCAAGCGGTTGATTATTTTTTGCATTTTCCTATATTTTAAACGCGGGTGCAAAAGAGTGCTATCTTACCTTGTTATGACGCACTTATCGCGCACTAATAACGCACTTATCACGCACTTATCACGCACTAATTTTCGCATTTCAAACCCTGTAGTATTATATACATAGTATATAATACAGAGAGGTTGTATCAAAAAACAGGAAGCAAGAGCCCGAAAACAGACAGTTTCAGGACAAAAGAACACAAAAAATTCAAGAAAAATTCACGCGCGCTTGCGTATGTCATTTTTTTGTAGTATCTTTGCACCGAAATTGCGCAAGTATGCGATTTAACGAACAAGCGCCGGACGAAAAGGCATGCAACAAACGGATGCTGATCAGGCGCAAAGACCAACAAAGACGCATCGCAAAGACCAACAAAGACGAATAATAAAACAAACAATATATGGAAAATTTAAGCGAACAAGAACAAGTACGGCGGCAGAGTCTGCAAGCCATGCGTGATATGGGCATTGATCCCTACCCTGCAGCCGAGTACGAAGTAACAGGGTATTCAACGGATATCAAGAAGGGGTTTGTGGATGAGCCTTCAGCCGTCAGCCCTCAGCCTTCAGGCAAAGAATGGCACACGGGTGACACGGTGCGCATAGCAGGTCGTCTGATGAGCAAACGTATCATGGGAAAGGCCTCTTTCATCGAGATACAGGACTCCAAAGGACGTATCCAGGTGTATGTCAGCCGCGACGACATTCAGGCACCTGTAGCCGAAGGGTCGGGAACGCCCGACAGCGGAGAAAAACTCTCAGTGGAGCAGCAGATGTACAACGTGGTATTCAAGAAACTGCTGGATATCGGCGATTTCATCGGTATCGAGGGTTTCGTCTTCCGTACCCAGATGGGCGAGATAAGCGTTCATGCAAAGAAACTGACGGTTTTGGCTAAATCACTGCGTCCGCTGCCTATTGTGAAATACAAAGACGGCGTGGCATACGACGGATTCAACGATCCGGAGCAGCGTTACCGCCAGCGTTATGTGGATCTGATTGTCAACGACGGCGTGAAGGACACGTTCCTCAAACGCGCGACTATTCTAAGGACTATGCGACAGGTATTCGACGAGGCAGGTTACACCGAGGTGGAGACCCCTATCCTGCAACAGATAGCCGGCGGTGCAAGTGCCCGTCCGTTCATCACCCATCATAACTCGCTGGACGTAGATATGTACCTGCGTATCGCGACGGAGCTGTATCTGAAACGACTGATTGTAGGCGGTTTCGAGGGCGTGTATGAGATCGGCCGTAACTTCCGCAACGAAGGTATGGACCGCAGCCACAACCCGGAATTCACCTGCATGGAGCTGTACGTACAATACAAAGATTACAACTGGATGATGGGCTTCACGGAGCAGTTGCTGGAGAAGATTGCTATCGCCGTGAACGGCACAACGAAAGTCAAAGTGGGCGAGAACGAGATTGATTTCAAGGCTCCCTACCGCCGTCTGCCTATTCTGGACGCCATCAAAGAGAAGACGGGTCTGGATTTGGCTTCGATGGACGAAGAGGCTATCCGCGCAGAGGCAAAGAAACTGGGCGTGGAAGACACCGAGCATATGGGCAAAGGCAAGCTGATTGACGAGATCTTCGGCGAGACCTGCGAGGGCACTTTCATTCAGCCGACTTTCATTACCGACTACCCGGTAGAGATGAGTCCTCTGACGAAGATGCACCGTTCGAAACCCGGTCTAACCGAGCGATTCGAGCTGATGGTGAACGGCAAAGAGTTAGCGAACGCCTATTCGGAGCTGAACGATCCGATTGACCAATACAACCGCTTCGTAGAGCAGATGAAGCTTGCCGACAAGGGCGACGACGAAGCAATGGTGATCGACCATGACTTCATGCGCGCACTGGAATACGGTATGCCGCCTACTTCCGGTATCGGAATAGGTATAGACCGTCTGGCCATCCTGATGACCGGTCAGCCGACTATTCAAGAAGTGCTGCTCTTCCCGACGATGAAGCCGGAGGCTAATTGAGAATTGAGAATTGAGAATTGAGAATTATGTATCGTAAAATAGCTATTCTCGGTTCGGGCAGTTGGGCAACGGCATTAGCCAAGATTGTCATGCAGAACCAAGGCGATATCAACTGGTTCATCCGCCGCCAGGAAGTGATAGACGAGTTTATCTCCACGGGCAAGAACCCTACGTATCTCGGCGCCGCCAGTTTTGACGTGAGCCGGATTCATTTTTCATCGGACATCAACCAGACCGTGGCACAATCAGACGTGCTGATTCTTGCGATTCCTTCGCCCTATGTGAAACAGTCGCTCAACAAGATCCGCCGTGACATGACTCACAAAGTAGTCATTTCAGCCGTCAAAGGTATGATTCCCGACGAGAATGTGATTGTGACGGATTATCTGCATGACCGTTTCGGCATCCCGATGGACCAACTGGGCGTGATAGCAGGTCCGTGTCATGCGGAGGAGATTGCGCTGGAGAGGCTTAGCTACCTCACTATCGGTTGCGAAAACCGCTCAAACGCGGAGATATGGTCCAAACTATTCCAGACCCAATATGTCCGTACCACTATTTCCAGCGATGTTATCGGTTTGGAATACAGTTCGGTGATGAAAAATATCTACGCTATCGCCGCCGGCATGTGCCAAGCCCTGCATTACGGCGATAATTTCCAAGCCGTACTGCTGAGCAACGCCATTCAGGAGATCCAGCGTTTCGCAACCGCGATGAGCAATGTCCCCCGCGACATCACCATGAGCGGCTATCTGGGCGATGTGCTGGTCACCGGCTACTCCCAATTCAGCCGCAACAGGCAGTTCGGTCAGATGCTCGGCCTCGGCTATTCCGTGAAAGCCGCGCAGATGGAGATGGAGATGGTGGCAGAAGGATATTACGGCACCAAAGCCATCCACGAGGCGAACCAACGGATGCAGGTAGCCCTGCCCATCGTGGACGCCATGTACGAGATACTGTACAACCGCCAGAAAGCGAAACCAATTATCAAGTCATTAACAACAAAATTACAATAATATGCAAATCTGTCTGAAAAATGCAGCAGGCTTTGTTGAAGCCACTGCGTTAAAACAACTGGAGTCTCAAACAGAGGCAGCAAACCTCTTGTTGGAAAACGGCCAAGGAGCCGGCAATGATTACATCGGATGGGTACATCTCCCCTCCTCTATTACGGATGAGTTTCTCGCCGAGATACAAGCTTCGGCTGATGAGTTACGCAAGCGTTGCGAGGTAGTGATTGTAGCAGGTATCGGAGGTTCGTATCTGGGTGCCCGCGCTGTGAATGAGGCATTGAGTTCGGCTTTTGACGCCTTCGCAGCCAAAGACCGCAAGAACCCGTATGTCGTTTATGCCGGCAACAATATCGGAGAGGATTATCTGGCAGAACTGATGGAGTTTATCTCTGACAAACAGTTCGGAATCATCAACATCTCCAAATCCGGCACCACGACAGAGACCGCGCTGGCATTCCGTCTTTTGAAGACCATGCTGGAGAAACAGGTAGGCAAAGAGGAAGCCAAGCATCGTATCGTAGCCGTTACCGACCGCGCGAAAGGCGCTCTCCGCAGCCTCGCCACGAAAGAGGGCTACAAGACCTTCGTTATCCCTGATAACGTAGGCGGCCGCTTCTCCGTTCTCACGCCGGTAGGTCTGCTGCCGATTGCAGTAGCCGGAGGCGACATCAAAGCCCTCGTACGCGGCGCCCAGGATATGGAGAAAGCGACGGACATCAAAGTGCCGTACGCAGAGAACCCGGCATGCCAATATGCAGCTATGCGTAACGCACTCTACCAGAGCGGCAAGAAGATAGAGATCCTCGTCAACTTCAACCCGAAACTGCATTATTTCAGCGAGTGGTGGAAACAACTGTACGGCGAATCGGAGGGAAAAGACCACAAGGCTATTTTCCCGGCTTCCGTGGATTTCACAACGGATCTGCACTCTATGGGTCAGTGGATCCAAGACGGCGAGCGTACGATCTTCGAGACCGTGATCTCCATTGAGAAAGCCAACAAGACCGTTCTTGTTCCGGAGGATAAAGAGAACCTCGACGGCCTCAATTTCCTCGCAGGCAAGCGTGTGGATGAAGTCAATAAAATGGCAGAGTTGGGAACCCAGTTAGCCCATGTGGACGGCGGCGTGCCCAATATCCATATCAGTTTTGAAAAAATAGACGAGTACAATATCGGCCAGTTCATCTATTTCTTCGAGCGCGGTTGCGGTATCTCGGGCTATGTTCTGGGCGTCAATCCGTTTAACCAACCCGGCGTAGAGGCGTACAAGAAGAACATGTTCGCATTGCTCAACAAACCGGGCTACGAAGCAGAAAGCAAGGCTATTCAGGCCCGGCTGCAGAAATAACCGATTGTATAACCAAAAATCGTAAAACAAAAGATGAAACGTATTAGTGTTGCAGTCATACTTCTGAGTATGCTTTGTCTGGGTGTTTTCGCCCGCGGGAAACAACCTGTTGCCTTGAAAAATCTGCCGGACCCCGTTAAACAGGAGGTATTGAAGAGTTTCCAGGAGAGCGATATCCAGTTTATTACCGTTGAGAAAAAATTCCGCAATTATGAATACACATTCATGATAGCGGACGGAACGAAAGCAGAGTACGACCAAAATGGCCAACTGAGCAAGATCGAGAATCAGAACGGCGTAGCAGAGAAGTTTCTGCCCGAAGCGATCACGGAATACATCAAGGAGATTCTACCCAATGCGATTGTTACGGAATACGAGAAAGACCACATACAGAAAGTGGAACTGAACAACGATATGGAGCTGGTCTTCAGCAAGAGAGGCAAGTTCATCCGTATTGAAGACTAATCCCGGCTTGGTTTTCTCCGAAACAAAAATCGGCACTCCTGTTATCAGAGTGTCGATTTTTGTATGCTCACGCCGACGAGTCTCTCATATCTGGATCCGAACGGTCGCCAATAGACATAGACGGCATATTCATTCTCCGTCTGCCAATAACTGCCGTCCGTTCGCTGAGTGGTAGTTGTATTGGCTTTCGGGCTTCGGCTTTCGCCCTTCGGCTCCTTGGGTACAAACCAATACTGATAATCATACCCACCCTGTTTGACGAGCGCAGTAAGCCAGTAGCACTTGGCGTCGTTGTCATATTGCATCCGGTTGCGCAGGCTCATTTCGTTGCAGAAAATATCTCCTCCCACATATACAGCCCCGTCAAACCAAGGCTTCTCCGCCGGAAGCGTCCAATACACCCACATGTATTCCGCCTCCGTGTCGCTGTCTGATGTACGTTCGGCGTTCACAACAAAGCGTCCGTCCGAATCAAACTCATGGATATACTGGCCGCTTGCGATCTCGTTAGGCAAAAGAATCGCATGGTAGTCACCCACCTCGTAGAACACGCGGTCAATGCCATAGCCGGCGTAGAAACAGGAGAAAGCGTCGAAATGGTGATACTCGTTTCCCGCTTCAAAAATGAGGTTTTTATTATTGATATACCGCAGACGCTTGGGTTCAATAAATGTAGGCTGCGTGAGCGTTACGGCATTGTCCGTCCTGTTGTTCTGGGTCACTACCAGTCGAAATTCAGAGGGTTGGAAAGTAATATCTGCCTTCTGCATATCCAGATCAATATCCACTTGCTGGTATCTCCCGTTAAACTCAATATCCGTGTGGCTCCGCACTTGGGCATCTATCTTCACTATCGGCTCAACCACACAGAAATCGATCTCCGCCACCTTGTTCTCCGGATTGCCGTCCTCGTATATCGAAAGGCGGTAATTGCCGCTCTTGGTCAGTGCCATGTCTTCGTTCGGGAAATCAAACCAATAATGCGTATATTCGCGGCTGGTATTGAGAGAATGTTCATACTCGGTTATATCCTGCGTCGTAAACCCTCTAAGATATTCTCCGCTGAGCAATTCGCTATTGAGCATATGCACACTATAGGTGTATAGATGCACATCGTGGCTCATCTCGTCAAAAGAGATATGCAATGTGTTCTCCGGATCTGTACCATCAATGATGCCGTTATCAAGACTCAGCAATTTACGTTCCACACGAAGCGTACGTATCTGCTCGTTGAGCACACGGGAATGTGTTTGGGCAAAAGATCCTATACAGAGGGTTAACAAAAATAGTATAGCACCGATTTTCTTCATGTGTTTTGAACTGTTTCGGTTGCAAAGGTACAAAAATTATACCACATATGCAAAATAATTGCAAAAAAATTTGCATATATCAAAAAAAAGCAGTACTTTTGCACCCGCTTTTGCACTTCCAAGCCACTTTGGCTCAGTTGGTAGAGCAACGCATTCGTAATGCGTAGGTCCCCGGTTCGAGTCCGGGAAGTGGCTCAAAGGGAGAAGACGGTCGTCTTCTCCCTTGCCATTCCAAGGACTCAAAGCCGGGGGTTCTTAGCCCCA
>OCTW011528758.1_pt1 | contig 24835 bp, 23 predicted proteins | sample 1539671 | NCBI WGS metagenome assembly OCTW01 (sample SAMN02144230, study PRJEB22623) | gut metagenome | biome: sheep rumen | host: Ovis aries | place: New Zealand | reverse complement strand
GGGCTACGAAGAGGTCAGGCTGATCAAGGTCGGAAAGCACCTTTGCTACATCGAAGAGGACCGGATGATCACCGAGAAGGCCACCGGCGAGCAGCACCCGGAAGCCAGCTGGCTGGTCGAGGTCGAGAGAGCGTAAGGAGGGCAAAGACATGACAGAATGGAGAAAAGAGCTGCTGCCGGACAGACACCCACTGCCGAGCCGGTTTTGGGAGCCGCAGCCAGACGAAGAGGACCTGGAGCGGATGGAGCGGGAATACGAAGGCAGCGAAGAAGACGACGAGCCCTTACCATTTGAATAAGGAGGACAAGCACATGGCAAGCAGAGCAAGGTTAGAAGGGATTTGCGATTACAGACTTTGGACCACGGAGGAGCTGATCGACGCTTACGCTTGGGAGGCCAAGCGGATCAACCAGAAGGACCGGGAGATCGCCCAGCGCAGCATCAAACGGGAACTGAAGCGCCGGTTCGACGCGACCCTCCGGCTCCTGGATGACGAGCAGACCACCGACAATCCGAAAGGAACCTACCGGTACCTGCTGAACGAGTAAGCAGCTACCCGGCAGGAGGCCCAGATAAGGGCCTTTTGCTCGTACATTTCTGCACAGTTTCTGCCCCAGATATTTGTGTACATTATTCTCCGATTTAACTTGCTATATCTCCGGTTTAGAGTGATTAATACACTACCGAAAGGAAAACACCACAAACGGAGGGACAAGACCATGACGATTAACGAAGCAACAAGAACCTACAGACTGCCGAACCCCACCACCCCGGAAGACCTCGAATGCCGCTGGAGCAAGGTTCTGAACTTTGGAGACAAGGTTCTCCTCGCCGGATACTACTACAACGGAAAAGGAAAGCCCTGCTACTTCGGAGCGGTTTACGAGCACCTGGACGACGACCTTTCCTGCGAAGGGACGATCGGCTTAAGAGCCGCCAGCGAGGTTGACTTCGAGGACGACGGCCACGCGATCGCTTGGGCGATGCAGCAGAACTAAGAAACACACACACCGATAAGAATATCGGCGGGAGCAGCCCTGACGGGGCTGTATCTCGTAGCAGAGAAGATCCGCGAGGGTCTATTTTTTTATGCCTTTTTGGAGGTGATCATATGGCACGCAGATTTTTAATCGATCGCAAGGACCTGCCATATGACGCGTTCGTACCCGATCCGTCATGGCTCGGTCCGATAGATACGGAGGAAGGAGGTGCCGAAGATGGCGACCCGAGGAAGAAAGCCCACGCCGACAGCGATCAAGGAGCTGGAAGGCAATCCGGGCAAACGGAAACTGAATGACAAAGAGCCTCGTCCGGAAAAGAAGGCTCCCTCCTGCCCGAAGTGGCTGGAGACGGAGGCGAAGAAGGAATGGCGCAGGCTCGCCAAGAAGATGGAGCTCATGGGCGTGCTGACCGAAGTGGATATGGCAGCCTTTGCCGGTTACTGTCAGGCATATGCCCGCTGGAAAGAAGCGGAGGAATTCATCACCCAGCACGGAACGATCGTGAAAACACCGTCCGGCTACTGGCAGCAGGTGCCGCAGGTATCCATTGCGCAGACCTACCTGAAGGTCATGAACCGCTTTGCAGAGCAGTTCGGTCTGACGCCTGCATCCCGTTCCCGTATCGTTGCGGACACCACCAGCAGCGGCAGCGAGGATGAGCTCGAAGCGCTGCTGGGAGGTGATGCGTGATGGCAAGAGTACGACCTGCCAATTATCCGAAACTGGAAAAATATGAGCCGACCCGGTTTATGCTTCCGACTTCTCATTACGATGAAGCGAAGGCTGACCGGGCAGTTACCTTTATCGAGAACCTGAAACACACCAAGGGCAAGTGGGACGGGAAACCGTTCTGGCTCTTGCCGTGGCAGGAGCAGATCATCCGGGACATCTTCGGAATCGTCGATGAGAACGGACACCGGCAGTTCCGGACGGCCTACATCGAAATCGGCAAGAAGAATGGAAAATCGGAGCTTGCCGCAGCGGTAGCGCTCTACCTCCTCTATGCCGATGGGGAGCCTGCGGCAGAAGTGTACGGCGCAGCGGCAGACCGGCAGCAGGCATCGATCGTTTTTGATGTGGCGAAGCGCATGGTGGAAAAGGCACCAGCGCTCTATAAGCGGTCCAAGGTTGCTGCCGCCACCAAGCGGATCGTGAACTATTCCAATGCCGGTTTCTACCAGGTCCTGTCGGCGGAGGTTGGGACCAAGCACGGCCTGAATGTTTCCGGACTCGTGCTGGACGAGGTCCATGCCCAGCCCAACCGGAAACTGTACGATGTTCTGACCAAGGGGTCTGGTGATGCCAGGGAGCAGCCGCTGTACTTTTTGATCACCACCGCAGGAACCGATAAGGAATCCATCTGCTATGAGCTGCACACCAAGGCGCTGGATATCATGGCGGGCCGGAAGATCGACCATACTTTTTATCCGGTGGTATATGGCCTTGCCGATGATGAGGACTGGACCGATGAGAAGAACTGGTACAAGGCCAATCCGTCCCTGGGGCAGACGATCCAGATCGACCGCGTCCGGGAGATGTTTCAGGAAGCGGTGGATAATCCGGCAGAAGAGAACGTCTTTAAACAGCTGCGCCTTAACATGTGGGTCTCCTCCCTCACCCGGTTTATTCCAGAGCAGATCTATGATCTGGGGAACGTGCCCATCGACATAGAATCCTTAAAGGGCCGGGACTGCTACGGCGGGCTGGACCTTTCGAGCACCGGCGATATCACAGCTTTCGTGCTCATGTTCCCGCCACGGGATGAGACAGAGAAATATGTGATGCTGCCGTTTTTCTGGATACCGGAGGATACGATCCCGATCCGGGTGCGAAGGGCATCGGTCCCATATGACGTCTGGTACAAGCAGGGGTACCTCAATGCCACCGAGGGCAACGTGATCCATTACGGCTTTATCGAGCAGTTCATTGAGGACCTGGGGACGCAGTACCACATCCTTGAGATTGCTTTTGACCGCTGGGGCGCTGTTCAGATGACGCAGGACCTCGAGGGCATGGGCTTCACGGTGGTGCCGTTCGGTCAGGGTTACAAAGACATGTCGCCTCCGACGAAGGAGTTCTATAAGCTCTTGATGGAAGGACGGATCATTCACGGCGGGAACCCGGTCATGCGCTGGATGAGCGGGAACGTGGTGGTGGACACAGACCCTGCCGGAAATATCAAATGCACGAAGGCTAAGTCGCCGGAGAAGATCGATGGCATCGTGGCGGCCATCATGGCTCTGGACCGGTGTATCCGTCACGAGAATACTTCGAGTGTTTATGACGAGCGCGGACTGATGGTTTTCTAATGTCCAAAACCGTATAAACTTCTCCTTGCGAATTTCTATATACTGATATCGTGGAAAAGTACGAGGGCCACCCGGCAGACGGGCGGTCCTCTTTGCGTATAGGAGGGATCAAAATGGGATTTTTTGAATGGCTGGGCATCAGCCCGCGGGATGCTCCTGAGCTCCCCGAGGTGACGGATAACGTCCGCGACTCCGGTCAGACTTTTGTGTTCGGAAAGGCGGATTCCGGAGAAAAGGTAGACGAGAAGAGTGCCATGCAGATCGCAACGGTCTACGCCTGTGTCCGGCTTCTGGCCGAGACCGTGGCAGGGCTTCCATTGCATCTGTATCGAATGAAGGATGGCAGCAATGCGAAGGAACGCGCTGTGGATCATCCGCTATACAAATTGCTGTACCGGCAGCCAAATCCGGAAATGACGAGCTTTTCTTTCCGGGAAACGATGATGACTCATCTGCTCCTGTGGGGAAACAGCTACGCGCAGATCATCCGGGATGGCAAGAACAACGTTCTGGCGCTGTATCCGCTGCTGCCGGAGTACGTGGAAACCGACCGGGATGAGAAGGGGCAGATTTATTACATCTACCACGCTTATACCGATGAGGTTCCCGGTGAGCAGAACAAGGATATCTACTTCCGCTATGACGAGGTGTTCCATGTTCCGGGCCTCGGCTTCAATGGTCTGGTGGGCTTTTCACCCATCGCCATGATGAAAAACAGCCTCGGCACCACGCTGGCAGTTGAGAAGTACGGCAGTTCCTTCTTCCGAAACGGAGCCCAGCCCTCCGGGGTATTGGAGCATCCGGGCGTGCTGAAGAATCCGGAAAAGATCCGGGAAAACTGGTCTGACGTTTACGGCGGTGCCAACAATGCCCATAAGGTCGCTGTGCTGGAAGAGGGCATGCAGTACAAAGCCATATCCCTCCCTCCGGAGGACAGCCAGTTCTTGTCGACGCGTCAGTTCGGTGTGAACGAGATCTGCCGGATCTTCCGGGTACCTCCCCACATGGTCCAGGACCTGGAGCACGCCACGTTTTCAAACATCGAGCACCAGTCGATCGACTTTGTGGTACACACGCTGACACCTTGGCTGGTCCGCTTCGAGCAGGCCATCATCAAGGACCTGCTGCTGCCGGATGAGCAGGACCTTTACTTCCCGAAGTTCAACGTGGACGGGCTCCTGCGCGGTGACTACCAGTCCAGGATGCAGGGCTATGCCACGGGAATCAGCAACGGCTTTTTATCTCCGAATGATATCCATCGTCTTGAAAACATGGATCTCATTCCAGCAGAAAAGGGCGGCGACGATTATTACCTGAACGGCGGCTACGTGAAACTGGAGGATGCCGGGAAAGCAGCAGTGAAGTCTGCCGAAAGTACACCAGATAACAGGAGGAAGAAATGAAGAAGTTTTGGAACTGGATTCATGACGACAGCGGAGGCAGGGTCCTTCGCCTCGAAGGGCCGATCGACAACGATAACTTCTGGGGCGACGAGATCACGCCTGCCATGTTCCGCGACGATCTGGAGGCTGAAGACGGAGATGTGACGGTCTGGATCAATAGTCCTGGCGGGAACGTCTTTGCTGCAGCCGAGATCTACACGATGCTGAAAGAGTATGCCGGTGCAGTCACAGTCCGCATCGCCAGTATCGCGGCATCGGCAGCGTCCGTCATTGCGATGGCGGGTGATCAGGTACAGATGTCTCCCACGGCACTTCTCATGATTCATGACCCGTCCACCATTGCGATGGGCAACGCGAAGGACATGGAAAAAGCCATCGAGACTCTGAATGAAGTGAAGGAGTCCATCATCAACGCGTACATTGCCAAGACGGGCCTGCGCCATAACAAGGTGGCGGAGCTCATGGAGAGCGAGACTTGGATGAACGCAAAGAAGGCGCTGGACCTGGGCTTCTGCGACGAGATTCTGTACGAGGCAAAAAAGGAAGAGCCCGCGCAGGAAGCGGAAGCGTCTGCAGAGCCGGAGAATGAAAATCCGGTGCTGGAGGCGCAGCTCTATTCCACAAGGCAGATGGGACTGGCGATCCTGAACCGTCTGCGTGTAAGCGATACTGCGGCTGACAAGCCGCCTGATGATAAGCCGTCTGCTCCCACGATCGGGATGGACGGAAAAACCGAGGATGGGGCCGTGCCCTATCAGATTCTCAGAGATCAGCTGGAGTTCCTTAGATGAGGACCCCGGCTTTTTTCATGCAATCAATTACTTTCATGGAGGTAAATCACAATGAGTAAGATTATCGAACTGCGCAACAAGCGCAATACCCTCTGGGAGCAGACGAAGGCTTTTCTGGAGGAACACAGAAACGAAAACGGACTGGTCGAGGCAGGCGCTGTCGAGCAGTACAACAAGATGGCTGCGGATGTGAAGGCTCTGGGCGATGAGATCCAGAGGCTGGAAGACCAGATGGAGATGGACGCCAAGCTGTCCGCTGCGACCTCTGCACCGGTGCATGCCGATCCGAAGATGGGCCAGAAGAAGGGCATCATCCGTCCGACCGCGACTGCCGAGTACAACGAGGCTTTCTGGAACATGATGCGCGGCAACAACAGCATGGAAGTGCGTGACGCGCTGTCTGTCGGTGTGGACCAGAATGGTGGCTTTACGGTTCCGGATGAGTTTGAGCACCAGCTGATTCAGGCACTGGAAGAGAACAACATCTTCCGCACGCTGGCAAAGACCATCCACACCAATTCCGGCACCCGCACGATCCCGATCGCGACCGATTCCGGCACCGCATCCTGGATCGAGGAAGGCGCTGCCATTCAGGAATCCGACATGAGCTTTGCACAGGAGACGCTGTCTGCTTACAAGCTCGGCTGCATGATCAAGGTTTCCAACGAGCTGCTGAACGACTCCGCTTTCAATATCGCGGCGCATATCGCACAGCGCTTTGGTGTGCGTTTCGGTAACGCGGAAGAGGATGCCTTCATCAACGGCACCGGCCCGTCTGCCAATCCGCAGACCACGCCTTCCCAGCCGACTGGTATCCTGACCAGCCTGACTCCGACTGCCGGAAACACCACGGCAAATGCCCAGACCGTTCACTTTGACAACATCTACAAGCTGTATTACTCGCTGAAGTCCCCGTACCGCAGAAAGGCTGCCTTCCTGTGCAACGAGACTCTGCTCCTGCAGCTGATGCTGATCAAGGATAAGAACGATAACTACATCTGGAAGCCGGGCCTTGAGGTCGGTAAGCCGGATACTATTCTGGGACGTCCGATCTACACCAGCGGCTATATGCCTGCCATCACTGGCAACGCTACGCAGGATAAGAACAAGAAGGTGCTTCTGTTCGGTGACTTCAGCTATTACTGGATCGCCGATCGTCAGAGCCGCACCCTCAAGCGCCTGAACGAGCTGTATGCCGTAACCGATCAGGTCGGCTTCATCGGCACCCAGAGGGTGGACGGCAAGCTGATCCTGCCGGAGGCGATGCAAGTCATGGCCCTTGGCAGCGGCACTGCCGGTAACTAAGGAGGTGACCGGTCATGGCATTGATTTCGCTGGAAGAAGCCAAAGGGTACCTCCGGGTGGATACGGCGGATGAGGATGCCATGATCGGTATCCTTATATCCGCTGCCGAAAGGCTCTGCGCCGATGTGGCGAGACTAAGTGACGAGAAATGGGAGGCGGTGAGCTCTGACACAGAGGACGCCTCCCTCCTTCCCATCCGGGAAACCATGAAGGTGGCGATCCTGTATGCGCTTGGGTATCTCTTCGAGCATCGGGAGGAAGCCGATCATCACGATCTGACGCTGACGCTGCGGTCGATCCTCTTTGCAATCCGGGAAGGGGTGGTGTGATGAACATCGGAGCCTTGCGTACCCGGATCACCATTCAGAAGAATGAAACAGTGACGGATAAGTACGGAAACCACAAATCTGTCTGGACCGATTACTTCACCTGCTGGGCAACAGTGGTAACCAGTGGCTTATCTACTAAAGAGGAAGAAGCTGCTGCACACACGAAAGAGGCTGACCGGCTGGATATCACTGTCCGGTATTCTTCGGAAACGGCAGCGGTGAATTCCAAGCAGTACCGTATCCTTCTGGGCGACAGCATTTACAACATCCTGTCGATTGACGAGATGGGGTTTAAGCATAACAGCCGGAAGATACACACCGAGCTTTCAGAGAGGTGATCCGATGGGAAGGAAGATACAGATTGACCAGTTGGCGGATGCGGTGAATGAGCAGCTCGAGGAATACTCGAAGCTCTCCGCAGAGGTCGTAAAGTCTGCAATCACCAAAGCCGGTAATACGGTGAAAAAGGGTATTGGTGAAAATGCTCCCAGGAACACCGGGAAGTATGCAAAGAGCTGGCGCACCAAGAAGACCAAGGAAACATCCACGGAACTTGAGGTGACGGTGTATTCACCGACTCGGTACATGCTGGCACATCTCTTGGAACACGGGCACGCCAAGAGAAACGGTGGCCGGGTCCGGGCGATACCGCACATCGCACCGGCACAGGAAACCGGAGAGGAACAGCTATTAAAGGATATCGAAAGGGGCCTGAAGAATGGATGATTTGATGCAGCTGATGGAGGAGATTGGGCTGCCCTTTGCCTACGATCATTTCGCAGAGGGTGAGTCGCCAGTTCCTCCTTTTATTACGTTCCTCCTTCCCGGAAGCGACAACTTTGCTGCCGATGGGAAGGTGTATCTGAAAATCAATGAGGTGCACATCGAGCTTTATACCGACGAAAAGAATCCAGAGACAGAAGCCCTGGTGGAAGCGGTCCTCGATGCGCATGAGATTTTCTATGACAAATCCGAAGTGTGGATCGAGAGCGAAAAGCTCTATGAGGTCCTGTATTCATTTGAAAGTGAGGTAAAGGATTATGCCTACGAAGAAGAATAAGGTGAAATACAACCTGAAAAACGTGCATGCCGCCATCCTGACCAAAGGGGATGACGGTACTTTTACGTATGCGACGCCTGTGGCCATCCCGGGTGCGGTTTCCCTGTCTCTGGATGCAGAGGGTGATTCCTCTCCGTTCTATGCGGACGGTATCGTGTACTTCAGAAGTACCAGCAACAACGGCTATTCCGGCGACCTGGAAATGGCACTCATTCCTGAGTGGTTCCGCACGGATATCCTGCAGGAATTCAAAGACAGCAATGGTGTCCTGATTGAGAGATCAGATATCACCGAGTCGGTCTACTTTGCCCTGCTGTTTGAATTTGATGGCGATGTGAATGCGATCCGCCACGTGCTGTACAACTGCACGGCGGCGCGTCCGTCCATCGAATCCCAGACGAAGGAAGCCAGCATCGAGCCGGGTACGGAGACTCTTTCCCTGGCGGCAGACCCGAGAGAGGACGGCCTGGTGAAATCTCGTACCGGTGACGACACCACGACTGCTGTTTATAACAGCTGGTATCAGCAGGTATATGTGCCTTCAGAAGCGGTAACCACCAATGAACCTTGATGGAGGGATGAGCCATGCTTGAGAAAACAGTAAAGATCGGTGATACCGATGTGAAGTTCCGGTCCTCGGCCTCTGTGCCGAGGCTGTACCGGATCAAGTTCGGACGGGATATTTTTAAGGACCTGTCCAAGCTGGAAAAATCCTATAAGGAAAAAGCCAGTGAGGATGGATCTTCGATGGAAATTGAAGATCTGGAGATCTTCGAGAACGTGGCTTACATCATGGCTTTCCATGCGGACCCGACGATCCCGAAGACCATCGATGAATGGCTGGAACAGTTCGAGATGTTTTCCATTTACGAGATCCTGCCGGAGATCCTGGAGCTGTGGGGCACCAACCTGATCACGGATGTCCAGTCTAAAAAAAACCGCGCAAGAGTAACCGGGAAATAACGACGCCATTATTCCTCCTCCGGTGTCTGGAGGTCGGACTGTCTTTATCAGATCTCGACCTCCTGACGATCGGTTTTGTTTTGGACATCTGGACTGAAAAAGGAAACGACGGTGAAGATTACGGACCGGTCGTACGCGTTGCTGACCAGAGTGATTTTGACCGTTTCTGATGGAGGCGCTTATGGAAATCATCTGTGATAAGTGTGGCGCTGTGATCCCGGAGCCGGAGTGGAAAGTAGTCCGGGATGGGGAGATAGAACACACCTATTTTGTTTGCGCGGATTGCGGAGCTGCCTATCAGTTCTCTGTGACGGATAAAAAGCTCCGGGAGAAGATCCAGAAATATAAAGAGATGGCACAGCGTTCGAAGGAACGACAGTGTAGTGAGGCATATCAAAAACGAGTGCAACATCTTAAAGAAGATAACGTAAAGCGGAGTCGGGAGCTAAAGAAACAGTATCCCCTACCTCCGCTTTTTCTATTGGAATAACGAGGGAAGGAGGCGCGATAGATGGCGAATCGGATCAAGGGCTTAACCGTTGAGATCGATGGCAGTACCACCGGTCTCGACAAGGCATTAAAAACAGTCAATACCACGATCCGCAGCACACAAACACAGCTGAAGGATGTGCAGAAACTTCTGAAACTCGATCCGTCGAATACAGAACTGCTGTCCCAGAAACAGCGCCTCCTCAAAGAAGCGATCGGTGCGACAAAGGACAAGCTGGAGTCTTTGAAAACCGCCCAGGAGCAGGCAAAGAAACAGCTGGAGGAAGGGAAACTCGGACAGGATAAATACGACGCCCTTCAGAGGGAGATCGAAGAAACCGAGCAGGCCCTGAAACAACTTGAATCCCAGGTATCCACGACCTACGCAAAACTTGAAAAGATTGATGAAACCGGGAAGAAGTTCCAGGAAGTGGGCGGCAAAATGTCCTCCGTGGGAAAGACGCTCACAACCACAGTCACCGCTCCGATCGTTGGCCTTGGTGCAGCAGCGGTAAAGACCACAGCGGATTTCGATGCCCAGATGTCTAAGGTCCAGGCGATCTCTGGTGCGACCGGGGATGAGTTTGATGACCTGAGAGCCAAAGCCCGTGAGATGGGGTCGAAGACGAAGTTCAGTGCTTCCGAGGCCGGTGAAGCCTTCGAGTACATGGCAATGGCCGGTTGGAAGACCGAGGACATGCTGGAAGGCGTCGAGGGCATTATGAACCTGGCTGCTGCTTCCGGTGAGGACCTGGGTACAACCTCCGATATCGTGACGGATGCCCTGACTGCTTTCGGCCTTTCTGCAAAGGACTCCGGGCACTTCGCGGATATCCTTGCTGCCGCCAGTACGAACGCCAATACGAACGTTTCCATGCTGGGCGAGTCCTTTAAGTACGCAGCGCCGGTTGCCGGGTCCCTTGGCATCAGTGCCGAGGATACTTCGGTGGCGCTGGGTCTTATGGCAAATGCCGGTATCAAGGCATCGCAGGCGGGCACATCTCTTAGGACGGGCCTTACCAACCTTGCCAAACCGACAAAGCAGATGCAGACCTATATGGACCGCTACAACATCGCTCTTGTCGAGAACGATGACGGGTCCATCAACCTGCGCGAGACCATGATTTCCCTCCGCGAGAAGATGGGCGGCCTATCCGAATCAGAGCAGGCGGCTGCCGCTTCTGCGATCTTCGGTAAAAACTCGATGGCGGGCTGGCTCTCCATCATCAATGCCTCGGATGAGGATTTTGACAAGCTGACCGGTGCCATCGATAACTGTGATGGCTCGGCAGAATCCATGGCAGAGATCATGCAGGATAACCTGTCCGGGCAGCTGACTATATTGAAATCACAGCTGGAGGAGCTGGCGATCTCCTTTGGGGATCTGCTCATGCCGATCATCCGGAAGGTGGTCGCAGCGGTGCAGGCTTTTGTGGACAAGCTCAATGGTATGAGCGATGCCCAGCGGGAGACCATCATCAAGGTGCTGGCACTGGTGGCGGCGATTGGTCCGCTTCTTTTAATTGTCGGGAAACTGATCAGTACGGTCGGTTCCGCCATGTCCGGCTTTGCCAAGCTCGGAAAAGGGGTCATGACACTCGGCACAAAGATGAAGGGGCTTGGTGGGATCAGCGGTGTGCTTGGGAAAGCGATCGGCTTTCTGACTTCTCCTATTGGCCTTGTGGTTGCTGCGGTAGCGGTCCTGGTTGCCGCCTTTGTGCACCTATGGAAAACGAATGAGGATTTCCGGAACAAGGTGACAGAGATCTGGAATCGGATCAAGGAGATCTTCTCCGGGTTTGTGGACGGGATCAAAGAGCGCCTTTCGAATCTCGGTATTAGCTTTTCTGACATCACGGAGGCAATAAAGAAAGTCTGGGATGGCTTCTGTCAGCTGCTGGCACCTGTGTTTATTGCCGCTTTTGAGCTGATTGCAAATACGCTGGAGACAGTCCTGGGTGTAATCACGGGTCTGTTTGATGTATTCTCCGGGATCTTTACCGGAGACTGGGAGCTCGCCTGGACCGGTGTGAAGGAGATTTTCAGTTCCATCTGGGAAGGGATCAAGGGTGTATTTGAGACGGTCATCAACCTGATCAAGAGTATCGCGGATACTGTACTGGGATGGTTTGGTACGGATTGGGAAACCTTCTGGAACGGAATCCAGTCCTTCTTTACCGGCATCTGGAACGGCATCGTTTCCTTCTTCTCTGGGATTCTCACCGGCATCGCAACGGCTGCGTCCACAGCCTGGGAGGGCATTAAGACGGCGGCCTCCACTGCCTGGAACGCGATCAGTACCACGGTGACGAGTATCGCTACAGGAATCAAAACCGCTGTATCTGAGAAGTGGGAAGCTCTGAAGACCGCAGTCAGCACGACCGTGGAGAACCTAAAGACGGCAGTATCTACAACGTGGACTAACCTGAAAACGGCGGTCAGTACCACAGTCGAGAACCTGAAAACGGCGGTCTCTACGAAGTGGGAAGCATTAAAGACAGCAGTCAGCACGACAGTAGAAAACCTGAAGACGGCAGTCACTACGGCCTGGACTAACCTGAAAACGACGGTCAGTACAACAGTGGAGAACCTGAAAATAGCGATCTCTACCAAGTGGGAAGCCCTGAAGACAGCCGTTGTTACCACCGTGGAGGGACTGAAGACGGCAGTCACCACGGCCTGGACCAACTTAAAAACGAGCGTCAGTACGACAGTGGAAAACCTGAAAACGGCGCTCTCTACCAAGTGGGAAGCCATAAAGACTGCTGTGTCTACCACTGTGGAAGGTCTGAAAACAGCGGTTACCACTGCCTGGACCAACCTGAAAACGACGGTCAGCACCACGGTCGAGAACTTGAAAACTGCGCTGTCTACCAAGTGGGAAGCGATCAAAACCAGTGTATCTACGACGGTGGATGGCCTGAAGACGGCAGTGACTACGGCTTGGACTAACTTGAAGACGACGGTGAGTACCACGGTTGAAACCCTGAAGACAACACTCTCTACCAAGTGGGAGGCAATCAAGACAGGCGTTTCTACTACAGTGGAGGGATTAAAGACCTCAATTACCACGGCCTGGAATAATGCGAAGACGACCATCAGCACGACGGTAGAAACCCTGAAGACGGCTCTGTCTACTAAATGGGAAACGATCAAAACGACCGTAAGCACCAAGATGGAAGGACTGAAGACCTCCATCACAACGGCATGGAGTAGTACAAAGACGTCGGTCAGTACAACCGTCGATAACCTGAAGACAGCCCTGTCCACCAAGTGGGAATCGATCAAAACGGCTGTAACAACCGCAGCCACGAACATCAAGACTTCGGTTTCTACTACCTGGACCAACATGAAGACGTCGGTATCCACAACGATGGGGAACCTGAAAACGTCCATCGATACAGCCTGGACCAACATCAAGTCCGGGATCTCCACGGCAGTCGAGAACGTAAAGACCACGGTATCCACAGCGTTTACCAATATCAAGACGAATGCGACGACGGTCTGGAATAACATCAAGACCGCTCTGACCAGCCCGATTGAGTCGGCAAAGACGACGATCAGTAATGTACTTGATGGGATCAAGGGATTGTTTAATTTCCAGTGGAGCCTTCCTTCCCTGAAGCTCCCGCATTTTTCCTGGTACTGGAATGATATCGGCTTTGGTATCAGCATCCCGAGTATTTCTGTGTCCTGGTACAAGAAGGCTATGGATAACCCGATGATCCTCAATAACCCGACCATCTTTGGAGCGATGGGTGGGAAGCTGCTGGCCGGAGGTGAAGCCGGGAGCGAGATGGTCGTCGGTACCAACACCCTGATGGAAACGATCCGGCAGGCAGTGGCTGGTTTGGTTTCCGGAGACACCAACATCAACTATGGTGGTGTGACCGTCAACGTCTATAGCCAGCCGGGACAGGATATCTCGGATCTGGCAGATGAGATAGAGGAGCGAATTAACGAGAATGCATTCAGGAGGAGGGCTGGATTTGCATGAGTCACTTGATGAAATACAACGGGATCAGTTCTGCGGATTATGGACTGCACCTGTCCGGAGAAGATACCTGGAGAAAGCCCTCTCCTGAATTCGAGAGGACAGCGGTTCCCGGCAGGAACGGTGATCTGATTGTCTCCAACCGGAGATACAGCAACGTGGATATCACCTACCATGCCGGGATCTACCACAACTTTGATCAGAATTATACGGCCTACATCAATGCGATCCTTGCGGAGCCCGGATACCACAGACTGGAGGATTCCTACCATCCGGACGTGTACCGAATGGCCGTGATTGAGCACAGCTTTGAGCCAGAAATGTCGACCCTGAACCATCATGGGATGATCGCCGTTAAGTTCAACTGTAAGCCACAGACCTTTCTGCGGTCTGGCGATCAGAAGTTGACATACACCGGTACCGGAACGATCTTTAATCCTACGATGTTTACTGCAAAACCGCTGTTGCGGATCTTCGGAAAAGGGACCGTGGATATCGGTGATGAGAGTATCACAGTGCTTTCCAACGACAGTTATACCGACGTGGACTGTGAGAGCGAAGAAGCATACATGGACGATGCGGCATCTCCGAGAAACAACCTGGTACGGGTATCCGGGGATGATTTCCCGGTCCTTCCTCCAGGGCAGACGCACATCCGACTGAGCGGCGGTATTCAAAAGCTTGAAGTCATACCGAGGTGGTGGAAGTTATGAAGCCGATTATATTCCCACCGAATGAGACTGCTTTTCAGACCAATGGCCTGGGTCGTATCGATCCGATCAAATGCATCGTGACAGAGGAGCGGAACGGACAGTTTGAATTGGAAACAGTCGTCAGTATTGATGATCCGCATTTCTCTGATCTGGAAGAAGGCGTGATCCTTTACTGCCGCCACGATGATACGTCGGATAAGCAGCCTTTTGAGATCTATAAAATTACAAGACCGATCAACGGAAAAGTGACGGTCTTTGCCCATCACATCACCTATCGGACCACGAAGATGGTGGTGATGCCGTTTACGGCGGATTCTTTAAGCGGTGCCCTTACTGGCTTAAGGGAAAACTCAGTCACCACTTGCCCGTTCACCTTCTGGACGGACAAGACCGTATCAGCTGCTTTTTCTGTGAAGGAGCCGGTCTCAATGCGGTCGAGGCTTGCCGGGACAGAAGGGTCCATCTTGGATGTGTTTGGTACCGGGGAGTACGAATGGGATAAGTTTCAGATCAAGCTCCACCTGCACCGGGGAAGTGATACAGGCGTTGTGGTGAAATATGGAAAGAACATCACGGATATCAAAAAGACCACGGATGCTACGAACCTGTGGACCGGTGTCTGTCCGTTTTGGCACGGCCTGGACCCGGATACACAAGAGGAACTATTGATCACGCTGCCGGAGCAGGCAGTCTATGCGGACACCGTTGATGACTATACCTATGAGATGGTGATTCCGCTTGATCTTACGGCAGAATACCAAGAACCGCCCTCGGTAGAGACGCTGCGGGCAAGGGCAAACGCCTACATCGAAGCGAACGCAGCCCGGTCTATGCCGACGAGCATTGAAGTTTCTTTCATTGCCCTCTGGCAGACCGAAGAATACAAAGACATCGCGGAGCTGCAGAGACTCAGGCTGTGCGATACGCTGACGGTCCAGTACACAAAACTCGGTATCCGGAATACAGCGAAAATCGTGAAGACAGTGTATAACGTCCTTCTAGAGAGATATGATTCCCTGACCATCGGGGAGACGAAGGAGAATTTAAGAGGCTGATCGTAAGGAGGGAGAGTATGATCACATATACCTATGACCTGGATGTGACGCCGGGCGGTGTGCCGCTCAGCGTCCATGCCAGTCAGTATGATGGAGACAGCCGGACTTTTGTGTTCCGGCTTTTTTCGAGCGCAGGAGAACTGTCACTCCCTTCCGCAGCGGAGGCGTCAGTGAAGGGAACAAAGCCGGATGGGAACGGGTTCTCCTATACAGCGGAACGATCCGGCAACAACGTCACCGTGCAGTTGACCAAGCAGATGACAGCGGTAGCGGGACATGTCCGCTGTGAGATTGTCATCAACCTGGGTGAGACCGAGCTGGCAACGGCAAACTTTATCCTTGTTGTGGAGCGGGCTGCCCTCGATAAAGACACCCTGATTTCCGGCTCTGAGATCCGGGAAATCATCGAGATCACAGATCGGACGGACGAGATTCTCGCAGCGGCAAGATCGATGGAACAGTCGGCGGCAAGTGTGGAAACCAATGCCCGGTCTGCAGCTGCTTCTGCCCAGAGTGCTTCAGAGAGTAAGCAGTCCGCGGCACAGTCCCTTACCTCTGTCCAGCAGAAGGCCAGGGAGATTGCAGCCATCAAAACGGAAGCGGATCTGACCGCAGCCCAGGCACTGGAAAAAGCTACGAATGCAGAAAACGAAGTGGCAGAGAACCAGAACACCCTGGATGCCCTGAAACGAAGTGATGAAGCGATGCAGCTTGTCATTGAGGGTAAGATCGACGGTGCCTATGTAGAAAGCGGATATCTGTACCTGACTTCCAATGACGAGATCGTCGCAGGTCCTCTGGGACCTTTCTCCGGAGGCGGAGGAGGCGGTGGCGGTGAAGGCGGCAACAATGCCCAGATCACCGTGACCAATGCTGCCGGATGGCTTTCCAAGACGATCGCTTCCGATGAGGATGTGACGATCGTTGTGAACTGGTCATCCATCGAAGATGATATGCCGACCGGCAACGGAAGCATGAAGATCACGGTCAACGGAGCAGTGAAGGCCATCCTTGAGGTCGCCCAGGGAGAAGTCAGAGCAGAGATCTCTTCCTATCTCACGGTCGGATCAAATGTCGTGAAGGTAAACGTCTCCGATATGTACGGAAACAACCGGACGGTCAACTATTCGGTTACGGTGGTGGCGCTGTCGGTATCTTCTCCATTTGATGATACAGCGGCTTATACTGGCCCGATTTCCTTTGGCTATGTCCCGGTCGGCAATGTACAGAAGACGGTGCATTTCATCCTGGATGGAGATGAGATTGGGAGTACTGTTACCTCGGTTTCCGGCAGGCAGCAGTCCTTTACGATTCCGCAGCAGACCCACGGGCCACACACCTTCTCCTGCTATTTTGATGCGGTGATCAACGGGCAGACGGTCCGGTCGAATGAACTGTATTACGAGATCATCTGTCTGGAAGTTCTGAATGATACACCGATCATCGTCAGTGATTACCATGAGACGACCGTGAAGCAGTATGCATCCATGCATATCGGGTATTCGGTATATGATCCGGTCAGTATGACAGCCGACGTGGAGATCACGGTCAATGGAAGAACAGTGTCCGAGCAGACGGTGGATCGTTCCCGCCAGACATTTACGTATCGCGCGGATGATACCGGAGAGCTGGCTATCACAATCCGCACCGGAGATGTGACGAAAACCGTCACGGTTACGGTCGAGGAGAGCGACATTCATGTCGATCCGGAAACCGACTCTCTTGTTTTGTATCTGTCCAGCTACGGCAGGAGCAATAATGAGGAGACCAGAAACGTATGGGAGTATGAGAATATCTCGGCTTCTCTGACTGGCTTCAACTATACGAGTGACGGCTGGAAGACGGATGATGACGGCAATACTGTCCTGCGTGTTTCCGGTGATGCCAGGGTGACCATCCCCTATCACCTGTTTGGGACAGACTTCCGTACGTCTGGGAAAACCATCGAGATTGAGTTTGCGACCAGGGACGTCATGGATTATGATGCCGTGATCCTTTCTTGCCTGTCCGGTGGGAGGGGCTTGAGTCTCACGCCGCAGAAGGCATCCTTCTTCTCAGAACAGTCAGCCATCTCGACGCAGTTCAAAGAGGATGAGCATGTGCGGATCGCTTTTGTGACAGAGAAGCGGACAGAGCACCGGCTGATTTACTGCTACATCAACGGGATCATGTCCGGAACAATCCAGTATCCGGTGGATGACGACTTTGCTCAGACCACACCGGTGGATATCTCGATTGGCTCCAATGACTGCACCATGGATATCTATTGTATCCGTGTGTATAACAATGACCTGACCCGCCACCAGATCCTCACGAACTGGATCGCGGATACTCAGAACGTGGATGAGATGCTGGATCGGTATCAGAGGAATTCTGTATACGATGATTACGGCAATGTGGTGATTGCCCAGCTGCCGCATGATCTGCCGTATCTCATTCTGGAGTGTCCGGAACTGCCGCAGTACAAGGGCGATAAAAAGATCGTCAGTGGCTCCTATACAGATCCGGTTGCACCCGGCAGGAGCTTCACCTTTACCGGTGCCCAGTTCGATGTCCAGGGTACTTCTTCTCAGTACTATGAGCGGAAGAACTACAAGGGCAAGTTTAAGGAAGGCTTCATCATGGCGAGCGGAAGTACAGCTTCGAAATACAAGCTGCGAGAAGATTCCATCCCGGTATCCACCTTCTGCTTTAAGGCAGACGTGGCTTCTTCGGAAGGTGCAAACAACGTGGAGCTGGTCAGGCTTTATAACGACGCTTGCAGTTATAAGACACCTGCCCAGAGGGAGGATGCCCGTGTACGCCAGGGGATCGATGGATTCCCGATTGTCATCTTCTGGAACAACGGAACGGACGTGATATTCATGGGCAAGTACAATTGGAACAACGACAAGTCCACAGAGGAGACCTTCGGATTCCAGGAAGGTGATGAATCATGGGAAGTTCTGAATAACACCGGTGACCGTGTTCTTTTTAAGAGCGCAGATTACTCCGGCACTGACTGGCTCAATGATTTTGAGGCCAGGTACCCGGACACTGATCCAGCTTATACGGACCCGGCACAGCTTCGTGAGTTTGCGGAATGGATCGTGTCGACCGATACGGAGCGGGCAACCGGAGAGGCGCTTCCTTCTCCCGTCACCTATGATGATGTGACTTTCGCATCTGATACGGCGGCATACCGGATTGCGAAGTTCAAAGCGGAAGCCGGAAACTACATGGAACTGCAGTCGGCCATGTTCTATTACCTTTTCACGGAGCTTTTCCTGATGGTTGACTCCCGTGCAAAGAACATGTTCCCGTCATTCATGGGAGGTAATGTATGAGAAAGAAAATCGTATTCCTGCCGTATGATATGGATACGGCGATCGGGATCAATAATGAAGGTTCTCTCGTGTTCTCCTATAACCTGGAGGATATCGACCAGACCGAGGGCGGAGCCGATGTGTTCAATGGGCAGCAAAGCGTGTTATGGAAAAACATGCGAGCTGCCTTTTTCAATGAAATGAAAGCCATGTACCAGACCCTCCGCAGCACCGGTGCCCTGTCCTATGAGAAGACGGAGCGGATGTTTGAGGAGCACCAGGGGAAGTGGCCGGAGGCGATCTTTAATGAGGACGCCTGGTTTAAGTACCTGGCTCCGCTGGTTGAGAAAGGCAATGCTAGCTATCTTTCGATGCTGCAGGGGTCGAAGGCGGAGCAGCGGAAGTGGTGGCTCTATAACCGCTTCAGGTATCTCGACTCCAAATATAATGCCGGGGATGCGCTTTCGGATGTCATCACTGTCCGTGGTTATGCCAAGGCGGATATCACGGTAAAACCTTATGCGGACGTTTATGCGTCCGTCAAATATGGTTCTTACCTCGTGCAGACCAGGTCTGCGAGAAACACAGAGACGACCCTGCCATGCCCGTTGGATAATGTGAACGATACAGAAATCTATATCTACTCTTCATCCCAGCTGGCATCAGTGGGTGACCTTTCCGGACTTATGGTCGGCTACGCGGATTTCTCCAAAGCGCTGAAACTCCAGGAGCTCAAGATCGGTGATGCCTCCAGCTCGTACAGCAACGGTAACCTGACAGAGCTCTACCTGGGTAATAACGTCCTTTTGAGAAAGCTCGATGTACGGAACTGCCCGAATCTGGCGCAGGCCGTGAATATCTCCGGCTGCACCAACATCGAAGAGGTGTACTTTGACGGGACGGCCATCACAGGTCTGACGCTGCCGAATGGCGGTATCTTGAAAAAACTCCATGTGCCTGGGACACTGACCAACTTGACGATCCGGAACCAGAAGCTGCTTACCGAATTTCAGATCGGATCAGTATCGGCTCTGTCTACGGTCCGTATTGAGAACAGCAGCGCGGTTGATACGAAAGCGATTCTGCTGGGAATTGCTGCCGGAAGCCGCGTTCGCATGATCGGCTTTGAATGGTCAGCAGCAGACATCGATGAGATTTATGACCTGCTGGATGTGATGGACACGATGCGCGGCCTGGATGAGAACGGCAACAACGTGGAGAAGGCCCAGATGAGCGGTGTGATCCATGTACCGTCTCTTACCGGCGCAGAGTACGCAGCGGTGAAGGATCGGTATTCCGATATCACGATCGCCTATGAACACATCACAAGTCAGCTGTTTTATTACAACTATGATGGCTCACAGCTGCTGTATACAGAAACAATCAACGATGGTGGGGATGGTACCTATTCCGGAAGACCGTCCCGCTCGAGCACTGCACAGTATTCCTTTACCTTCGTGGGATGGAGCAAGCGTATGGACAGCACCTCGCAGGATTCGGATGCGACTACACACGTGGATGCAGACCGTTCGATCTATGCTGCATACAGCAGGACGGTGAGAACGTACCGGGTAAGATTCTATAACGGAAGCACACTCCTTCAGACTCTTGATGCGGTTCCTTATGGCGGGACAGCAACCTATACCGGCACAACACCGGTCAGCCCAGATGGAGATCCTTCGGATTATCCGTTTGAAGGATGGAGTCCGTCGAATAAGAACATCACTGGAAACACTGACTGTAAAGCGCAGTTTGGTAGTCCGCTGGTGGTGAAGGAAATCCCGGATTCTTGGGAAGAGATCGTGGCTGCTTGTCAGGATGGTTCTTATCGGACCAAGTACAATCCTGGCAACTACAAGAAGCTGAACCTTGGTGCTCAGGGCAACATCACCATGCAGATCGTCGCCATCAATATGGATACCTGTGAAGACGGATCGTTTGCTCCGCTTACGTGGATGAGTATGGAGCTTCTGAAAACCAGCCGCAGATTCAACATGGCAGTAGAGTCTACCACTGATGGATCGGGAAACACGGTATATACGATGGGCACTGGTGCAGTCGGTGGATTTGCCCATTCTGAACTTCGGACGTATCTGAAGGAAACAATCAAACCGCTCATTCCGGTAGTTGTGCGGAATGAGATAAAGGAAGTCCTGAAGTATTCAAAGGCTTATGATCCGGACCAGAGCAAGGTAGTAGTGATGGAGCATTACGAGGAGCTCTGGATTCCTACAAACCGGGAAATCGGATCGAACTGGGTGGATGAACAGATCGGGCCGAACTATAAGGTTGTCTACAATAACAACAACCGTCAGAAGAAGATCATCGGGGAAACAAGATATGCCAGCTGGTGGCTTAGAACAGCGGCCAGTAATAATTCATACTATCTTGTGACGGATTCTGGCTCTATTCCATCGACAGATGTTACGAGAGCTTATGGTATCTGCTTAGGCTTCTGTATCTAAAATGGGGCATCCCTTCGGGGGTGCCTTTCTCATGCAAAGGAGGGTTTTCATTATGAAGGAATTTTGGAACACGATCCAGGTGATCTTCACCGGGGTTGGCGGCTGGCTTGGATGGTTTCTCGGAGGCTGTGACGGTCTGCTGTATGCACTGGTGCTGTTTGTGGTGGTCGATTACATCACAGGAGTGATGTGTGCGGCGGCAGACCACAGGCTTTCTTCCGAGGTTGGCTTTAAGGGGATCTGCCGGAAGGTGCTGATTTTCCTGCTCGTTGGTATCGGCCACGTGCTGGATACACAGATCATCGGAACCGGCAGCGTGCTAAGGACGGCGGTCATTTTCTTTTACCTTTCCAATGAAGGTGTGAGCCTTCTGGAGAATGCCGGACACCTGGGACTGCCGATACCGGAAAAACTGAAAGTGGTCTTGGAGCAACTCCACGACCGGGCAGAAAAAGAGAACAACGAGTGATGAGGGGCGGGAGAGATCCCGCTCTTTCCTATTACGAAAGGACGGTAAGACGATGGCATACACAAACAGCCCATTAGTGGCTTATAGGAAACTCAGCCCGAACCATTCCGGGCAACGGACGCACAGCATCGACCGGATCACTCCCCACTGCGTGGTCGGCCAGTGCACGGCGGAGGGACTTGGTGACTGGTTTGCACAGTCCAGCACTCAGGCGTCCAGTAACTACGGCATCGACAAGGATGGCCGCGTTGGTCTTTACGTTGAGGAGAAAAACCGATCCTGGTGTTCTTCCAGTAATGCGAACGACCAGAGAGCCATCACGATCGAGTGTGCCTCTGCTACATTGGAACCTTATGCTTTCCGGGACGTGGTTTATCAGAAGCTGATTGTGCTCTGCGCGGATATCTGTAAGCGAAACGGTAAGAAGAAACTGCTCTGGCTCGGGGATAAGGATAAGACCCTGAATTACAGCCCGAAGAGTGATGAGATGGTCCTGACGGTTCATCGCTGGTTTGCGAACAAGTCCTGTCCGGGAAACTGGATGTATGTGAGGATGGGGGACCTTGCCGCGAAGGTGACAGCGCTGCTTGGCGGCAGTACCACTACGGAAGCACCTGTTAAGACGACTGGCCTGCAAGCAGTCGCCCTGAAAGATCTGTCTGAGGGCGATGTGATTAAGAAAGTTGGCGCTCTGTTCACTGCTGACCAGAAGAATAGCGGTATCCTTGCCTCCGTTTCCCTGGCACAGTTCATCCTCGAATCCGGATACGGAAAGACAGAGCTCGCCCAGAATGCAAATAACGTGTTTGGGATGAAGAAGACGCTCTCCGGAAATACCTGGGCTGGATCAACCTGGGATGGAAAGTCCATCTACACGAAGAAGACGCAGGAGGATGACGGGACCGGCAGACTTTATACCATCACGGCTGATTTCCGAAAGTACCCCTGCATCGAGGATTCCATCGGTGATCATTCCGCATATCTCCTCGGGGCGAAGAACGGCAGCAAGCTCCGATATGAAGGGCTGAAGGGCTGCACCAATTATAAGAAGGCAATTCAGATCATCAAGGATGGCGGCTATGCGACCGACACTTCCTATGTAAGTAAGATCTGCTCTATTATTGAACGGTGGAACCTGACACAGTACGATAAAGCAGGATCGGCCCAGACGGATAATGTTGTATGGTATCGCGTTCGGAAAGCGTGGTCTGATGCAGCCTCCCAGAAGGGAACGTTCAAGATTCTCGATAATGCGAAAGCTTGCGCGGATGACAATCCGGGCTACAGCGTATTCGATGGTGATGGGGTGAAGATTTACACTCCGAAAGCCTCTGCTCCGGAACAGGCAGTCCCGTTCCTCGTGCGCGTCGGGGTTAGCGACCTAAACATCCGGAAGGGTCCTGGGACCAATTACAGCAGGACGGGCCAGTACACCGGGAAAGGGGTATTCACGATCATGGAGGTTAAGTCCGGCCAGGGATCTGACTTCGGCTGGGGTCGCCTCAAATCCGGCGCGGGCTGGATCTCGCTCGACTATGCTTCGCGCATCTGATGTTTTTTATGCCTGTCGGCTGTCCTTCGGGATGGTCGGCAGGCTCTTTTTTTATAATTGACACATTGATATATTGACAACCATCTATGTGTGTGGTATGATAAGCACATCTCAGGAGGTGAACACTGTGGGTTTGAGAGAAGATGTTAGAAAGATCAAGGCGTTGACCGATGAAAACCGTCTAGCCATCATGCTTGCATTACAGCATGGAGAAAAGTGTGGATGCGTTCTTTTGGAAGAGCTGAATATCACGCAGCCCACTTTATCCCATCACATGAGAATACTTTGTGACAGCGATCTTGTAGTTGGTCGCAAAGATGGAAAGTGGATGTACTATTCGATTTCACCGGAAGGCGTAGCAGCTTTTCGGGAGATGATCAGAACATATGCACGCTGCGATTGTGAAGATGGAAATGAAACCGGAAACTGCTGTTGCAGTGTTGGCGCGTAAGAAGATTCTTTTTATTGGCAATCCGTAAGTGGGTTGCCTATAAAAAAGGATAATACATAGATACATTTGAATGTATCAAACTAAGGAGGCTAATATGTGGAAGTTTATACAGGATCAGATACTTGGCATGAAATGGTTGAGTTCCCTGATCGGGAGACTGTTGACAGCAGCGGGGCTTGATGCCAATACGAAAATCGGCGGAAGTGTGCAATTCTTCCTTTATGACGTAATCAAGATAACAGTGCTGCTCTGCGTTTTGATTTTTCTGATCTCTTATATACAGAGTTTTTTTCCACCGGAGCGCAGCCGGAAGATAATGGGCAGGTTTCATGGAGTTGGTGCGAACATTGTCGGAGCTTTGCTGGGCACTGTAACACCTTTCTGCTCTTGTTCTTCCATTCCGATCTTCATGGGATTTACAAGCGCCGGACTTCCGCTGGGAGTGACATTCTCGTTCCTAATTTCGTCCCCGATGGTGGATCTGGGTAGCCTTGTTCTGCTGATGAGCATTTTCGGTCTAAAGATCGCTATTGCCTATGTGATTTTGGGATTGGTAATTGCAGTGATAGGCGGGACGCTGATCGAGAAGCTCCACATGGAGGATCAGATCGCTGACTTCATCCGAAACAGTAATAGCAGCGTCAATATTGAAGCGCCGGATCTGACAGTAAAGGACCGTTTGATCTATGCGAAGGACCAGGTCACTTCAACATTCAAAAAGGTGTTTCCTTACATCCTGATCGGTGTTGGCATCGGTGCTCTCATCCATAATTGGATACCGGAGAGCTGGATTCAGACAATTCTTGGGAGCAGTAATCCCTTCGGTGTTATTCTGGCGACTGTCATTGGGGTTCCAATGTACGCAGACATTTTTGGAACAATACCTGTGGCGGAGGCGCTTCTTGCAAAGGGTGCCTTGCTTGGGACAATCCTCAGCTTTATGATGGCGGTTACAACACTCAGCCTACCGTCTCTCATTATGCTGAAGAAGGCAATCAAGCCGAAACTTCTGGGAACATTTATAGCTATATGTACGGTGGGAATCATCATCGTCGGGTATGGCTTTAATGTATTTCAAAATCTGTTTATCTGAAGGAGGACATCATGAACATCAAGGTTTTAGGTGGCGGCTGCAAAAGCTGTGAGGCGCTTTTGAGGTCTGCAAAGGAAGCAGTGGCGA
>OCTW011615693.1_pt1 | contig 24841 bp, 25 predicted proteins | sample 1539671 | NCBI WGS metagenome assembly OCTW01 (sample SAMN02144230, study PRJEB22623) | gut metagenome | biome: sheep rumen | host: Ovis aries | place: New Zealand | reverse complement strand
TATTCAATGTTTCAATATTTAATTAATATATTTATTTTTTTATTTTAAAAAAAAATATTTTTAAAATTTTTGTGCATAACTATATTTTAAAAAAATTTTTTCTTTTTATTTTTAGTTTTACTAATTTTAAAATAAAATTATTTATTTTTTTTTGCAAAAAAAAATTCTAACAAGCGTTAGAATTTTTTATATTTATTCAGATGTTTGTGGTGTTTCTGTTTCTTCTACTTCAGTAGTTTCTTCTTCATGATCAACTATTGAAATAGTAGATACTTTTTCACCATCTTTTAAGTTCATAAGTTTTACACCTTGAGTAACTCTACCAAGAGTGGATACTTGTTCTAATGGTAAACGTATAGTCATACCATTATTACTTACAATTATCGCATCTCCTGATACTTTACTTAACTTAAATACTGCAATTGGTCCATTCTTTTCAGTAATATTAATACCTTTTACACCTTTGCTACCTCTTGATACTTCTCTAAAGTCACGTACGTTTGTTTGCTTACCGTAACCCTTTTCTGTAACAATTAAGATTACATCATCATCAGTTGCTACTTCAGCACCAATACACTTAGCACCATCAAGGTTAATACCTTTTACTCCTCCAGCATTTCTACCCATTGGTCTAACAGTATTTTCATTGAATTTAACGATCTTTCCTTCAGTAGAACCTAATAATACTTGGTCATTACCTGTTGTCTTTCTAACTGAGATTAATTCATCGTCATCTCTTAATGTAATACAAATCTTACCATTGTTTCTAATGCTATCGAATTCACTTAAAGCTGTTTTCTTAATAATACCTTCTTTAGTTACTAACATTAAGAATTTATCAGCATCTTCTTTAGTAACAGTAATCATACCGTTAACAACTTCATTATTTGCTTTATCAATTGGAATGAAGTTAATAACAGGTGTTCCTTTAGAAGTTCTTCCTGCTTCTGGTACTTCATATCCTTTAATTCTATATACTTTGCCTTTATTAGTGAAGAATAGTAAGTGATCGTGAGTAGACATATTAATCATTTGCATGATTGAATCGTCTTCATTTGTTGTCATACCCTTCATACCTACACCTCCACGGTGTTGTACTTTAATATTTGAACTTTCAGTACGTTTAATATATCCGTTGTTAGTCATTACTACCATGATATTTTGTTCTGGTATTAATGATTCATCTTCGATATATTCAACAGCTGTCATATCAATATGAGTTCTTCTTTCATCTGCATATTTTTCTTTTATCTCTAGAAGCTCATTTTTTACGATTTGAGCAACTTTTTCTTCACTTGCAAGTATTTCTTTAAATTCTGCTATTTTGATTCTTAAATCGTTTAATTCGGCCTCTATAGCGTCTTTTGACATATGAGTTAATCTTCTTAGTTGCATTGATAGGATTGCGTTAGATTGAATTTCATCTAAGCTAAATCTAGACATTAATGTTTGTCTTGCTGTTTCTTCATCATCACTGTTTCTAATAATTTTAACTACTTCATCAATGTTATCTATGGCTATTGCTAGACCTTCTAAGATGTGAGCTCTTTCTTCAGCTTTCTTTAAATCATATTGTGTTCTTCTTACGATTACTTCTTTTTGGAAAGTAATGTATTTAGCAATAATATCTTTTAAGCCTAATGTTTTAGGTACTTTATTATCAATCATTAAAAGAATAATACCGTATGTAGTTTGGAAATCTGTATGTTTATATAAGTTATTTAAAACTACTTGTGGATTAGCATCTCTTTTTAGAGTGATTGTAATCTTACCATTTTTAAGATCACTATGATAATCTGAGATTCCTTCTAAAACTTTGTTATGAACAAGTTCTGCTACTTTATTTTTAAGATCTAAAGTATTTACTCCATATGGAACTTCACTTACTACTATTTGATATTTATTATTATGTTCTTCTATTTCAGCTTTAGCTCTTACAGTAATAATACCTCTTCCTGTTTCATATGCTTTTTTAATTCCTGAGTTTCCTAGGATAGTAGCACCTGTTGGGAAGTCTGGTCCTTTAATATATTCCATTAGACCCATTGTGTCTATTTTTGGATTATCAATATATGCAACACATCCATCAATTACTTCACCTAAATTGTGAGGTGGAATGTTTGTTGCCATACCTACTGCGATACCAGTTGTACCGTTTACTAAGATGTTTGGAAATCTTGAAGGTAATACTTCAGGTTCTTTTTCAGTTTCATCGAAGTTTGGAATCATGTTAACAGTATCTTTTTGAATATCTCTTAACATTTCATTACTTATCTTTGATAGTCTAGATTCTGTATAACGCATTGCGGCAGCGCCGTCACCATCCATGTTACCAAAGTTACCATGTCCATCTACTAGTGGGCAACGATATGAGAAATCTTGCGCCATTCTTACCATGGCTTCGTAAATAGATGAGTCACCATGTGGGTGATATTTACCCATGACATCTCCGACAATTCTTGCTGATTTAACATGAATCTTATCTGAAGTATGTCCTTCTTCCCACATTCCGTATAAAATACGTCTATGAACTGGTTTTAATCCATCTCTTAGATCTGGAATAGCACGAGCTGTAATAACTGAGGCAGCATAGTCAGTAAATGACTTGCTAACTTCTTCTACAATATTGTTTTCTAATAAATTATCCATATACTACCTCACCTCCTATATATCTAAATCTGCATACTCTGCATGTTCTTCAATAAACTTACGTCTAGGTTCAACTTCTTCACCCATTAGAGTAGTAAATATTTCATCTGCAGCCATTGCATCTTCTACTGTTATTTTTCTTAATACACGTTTATTAATGTCCATTGTTGTATCAAATAATTCATCGGCATTCATTTCTCCTAAACCTTTCATACGTCCTATTACTGGTTTAACATTGCCTGGAATTTCTGCTAATTTTTTCTTTAATTCTGCCTCATCTAAAGCATATATAGTATTCTTACCGTATTTAATACTAAATAATGGTGGTTGAGCGGCGTATACATGACCTGCTTCAACAATTGGTTTAAAGAAACGATAGAATAAAGTTAATAGAAGTACACGAATATGTGATCCATCGACATCGGCATCGGTCATGATAACGATCTTGTCATATCTTAATTTAGATAGATCAAAGTCATCACCTATACCTGTACCAAATGCAGTAATAATAGTTCTTATTTCTTCATTTGATAAGGCTTTATCAATTCTTGCTTTTTCTACATTTAAAATCTTACCTCTTAGTGGAAGAATAGCTTGAGTCATTGAATCTCTACCTTTTTTGGCAGATCCACCGGCTGAATCTCCCTCGACTAAGAATATTTCACATTCTTTTGGATCTTTTGACTTGCAATCACTTAGTTTTCCATAGAAGTTAGTTACATCTAAATCTGTTTTTCTTCTTGTTAATTCTCTTGCTTTTTTAGCAGCTATACGTCCTCTTTGAGCACCCATTGCTTTTTCACAGATTGCTTTTGCTTGATCTGGGTTTTCCATTAAGAAACGTTCAAAACCTTTTGAGAATACGTCATTTGCTACTTTTTTAACTTCAGAGTTACCTAATTTAGTTTTAGTTTGTCCTTCAAATTGTGGATTTGGATGTTTACAAGATACTATCATTGTAAGACCTTCTCTAACATCTTCTCCTGTGAAGTTTTCATCAGCATCTTTTAGTATTTTTTGGTTTCTTGCATAGTTATTTAATACACGTGTTAAGGCATTTTTAACACCTTCTTCATGTGTACCACCTTCAGTAGTGTGAATGTTATTTGTAAAAGAATATACTTGTGAATTATATGTAGAGTTATATTGAGCAGCAACTTCAATCATAACGTTAGATTCACTACCTTCAACGTAGATTATATCTGGTTGAATAGTGCTATTATTTGAGTTTAACATTGCTACGTATTCTTTAATACCACCATCATATTTAAATTCTTCGTGTTTTTCTTCTTCTTCACGTTTATCTGTAAGTGTTATTTTAATTCCTTTGTTTAAGAATGCCATTTCTTGTAATCTCTTACGTAGAGTATTGTATTCATAAACTGTTGTTTCAAATATACTTGCATCTGGGTGGAATGTAACTGTTGTACCAGATAGTGATGGATCACATGTACCAATTACTTCTAAAGATCCTTTTGGATGTCCTCCATTTTCAAATCTTTCATAATATACTGTACCTTCTCTTTTAACTCTTACTTCTAAAAAATCAGATAAAGCGTTAACTACAGAGGCACCTACACCGTGAAGACCACCTGATACTTTGTATCCTCCACCACCGAATTTACCACCGGCGTGTAATACTGTAAATATTGTTTCAATTGTAGATTTACCTGTTTTTGCGTTAGTACCTGTTGGCATACCACGACCGTTATCTTCTACAGATACAATATTTCCCTTATCAACAGTAACATGAATAGTATTACAGTATCCTGCTAATGCTTCGTCTACAGCATTATCTACTATTTCCCAAACTAAGTGATGTAGACCGTTAATATTTGTATTACCGATATACATACCTGGTCTTTTTCTAACTGCCTCTAGTCCTTCTAATACTTGGATATCATCATCAGTATAGTGAGTGGCTTTAGTCATTTCTTTTGCAGCTTCTTCAGATTCATTTAATACTACTTCATCAGTATTTTCTAAATCTTTTAATTCGTTTTCCATTTTAAACCTCCTCTATTTTTCCATTTACTATGTGTATTTGTTTGTAACTATCTTTTTTTAAATTATTAAAGAATGATAAGCTTGTTGAAGTTATAAATGTCTGACAATCAGGTTTTAATAACTTTAAGATGTTATCTATTTTTTCAGTATCTAGTTCACTAAATAAGTCATCTAGAATAAGTAAAGGATAATTACCATTTATAATTTTAAATATTTCTAATTCACTGAATTTATAAGCAATAATAACGTTTTTTTGTTCTCCTTCACTTCCATAATCTCTTACTTCTTTATCATTTATTTTGAATTTGAAGTCGTCTGTATGTACTCCGAAGTTTGTTTTACCAAAAGACATGTCTTTTGATAGGTTATCATTGTATTTTTTTAATATTTCTTCTTTTGTTAAATTATTATAATCAGATATATATTCAATAGTTAGACCATCTATTCCTGTTATATTTTTAAATATATTATTTAAATAATTGTTGATAACATGAATATAGTCTTTACGCTTACTATTTATAAACATTCCATATGTAATTATTTTTTCATCTAGAATATCTAAATAATGCCTATCTTTATTTGAGTTTAGCATCATTTCTTTTAAGTATGCATTTCTTTGTTTTAATACCTTATTATAATAATTTAATATCCTTAAATATTCAGGATTTATTTCAGAGATTGAAATATTTAGACTTTTTCTTCTTATTGATGGCGTATCTTTTATAAAACGTAAGTCATCTGGATGAAAAAGTACTAGAGGGATTTTTGATATGTAGTCAGATATCTTTTGTATTTTATTGTTATTAACTTTAACTTTTTTACCATCTTTAGAAATTATTACTTTGTAATTATCTGTCATTTTATTAGAAATATTACCTTCTACTTTGGCAATAGTTTCTGTATCTCTTATTAATTTATAATCATTAATATTTCTAAATGATCTTGTTAAAGCTAATGTATAGATAGCTTCTACTAGATTAGTTTTTCCCTCTCCATTTTTTCCATAAATTATATTAAGGGATGGATCAAAATTTACTTCTAAATTTTCGTAATTTCTAAAATTTATAAGTTTTAAATTTACTATCTTCATAAAATTACCCCTTAAAAATTAATTTCTAGAAAAAAATTAGGTATACGTGTACTCCTATACCTATATACATTATATCATAGATTATGCCTGTTTAAAATGTTTTTTAGCTATTTTTCGCCCTTTTAATGCACTTTCTAGCCTTGTTGCTCTTAGAATTTGATTATCTATTATTCCAAATGATGTTGAAAACTTGATTTCTTGGTAATTTTTAAATTCTATTATAGTTTTAGAGTTACTTTTATAGTAATTAATAATGTTATTTAAACTAATCCAAGATGATTCTTCAGCTCTTGTTGAACCTGTTGGAAAGAATATTAAATCTCTTGTTTCTTCAACTATTATAGGTGGTTTATATCTTACTCCTATCATTTCTATAGTTCCTTTTATTCTACCTTCTAGACTTGATCCATAGTATCTACATGATTTATCTAATAATTTCTTTGTTGATATGTCTAATTCAAAGCTTTTATCTACTTCATATATTTTTGTTTTATCAATTCCAGATGGAATTATTGCTAATGTGTCTTCTGTTATTTCATAGTTATTCATATAATCTCCCCTTTTCATGGCTTAATATAACAAATATTTAAGTCAATTAAAGTTGAATAAGGTTTATAGAAAATAAAAAAACCCGTGAAATACGGGATTTTTTTATTAGTATGTTTTAATTGGAAGAATTAATTGAATTAATGAATCTTCTTTTGCTGATTTTAAGATAATTGGTTTTACATCGTTATTAAGTAGAATTTGTAAATCATCATCTTTAAATGTTTTAAGTGCTTCCATCATGTATTTAGCTGAGAATGATATATCAATTTTAGATCCTTTTTCAGTTTGAACTTTAACTTTTTCTTCAGTTTTACCAATTTCTGAAGCATAACTGTTGATAACCATGTTTTCTTCATCTATTTTCATTTTAACAATGTTTTTATCTTTACCCATTGTAAGTAATGCTGCACGGTCAACAGCACCCATGAAGTCGAATTTATTTGTATTAACTGTGATTTCAAAGTCTGTTGGAATTAAATTTGAAGTATTTGGGAATGATCCAGATAATAGATTAGTTTGGAATTTAATGTTTTTGTATTGGAATAGAACTCTGTTGTTGAAAATATGCATAAATACATCTACATCTTCATCAGATAAGATATGTTCTAGTTCACTTATATTTTTACCAGGAATAACAATGTTAACATCTTCTTCTACTGGTGTATCAATTTTAATAGATTTCTTTGCTAATCTATAAGAGTCTGTTGCTATACATTCAAATATATCTCCATTTATTTTTACGTTTAAACCTGTAAGAATAGGTCTTAATTCTTGATTTGAGATAGCAAATGATGTTTGGTTGATAGTTTCCTTTAGAATATTAGATTTAATTACTATAGGGTCTTTATGAAGTATTAATTTAATACTTGGATATTCAGTTGGATCTAAGCAATTTAAATTATATTCATTAAAGTCTGAATAGATTTTAATTTTTAAGCTATCTTGCATTTCAAAGTTAATAACATCACTTGGCATTTTTCTAATTATTTCTAGTATATATTTACTACTAATAATAACTGTTCCTTCTGATTCTATAGTTCTAATTTTTTCTTTTTCTATAAAAGATTCTATAGTTAATTCTGAATCTGATGCTGTTAGTGTTAATCCTTCATTTTTTAATTCAAATTTAATACCACTTAATATTGGGATTACATTTTTATTTGATATACCTCTTACTACATTATTTAAGTTTTCTAATAATACATTTTTTTCAATTGAAAATTTCATTTTGTTCTTCCTTCTTTCTTTTTATTTATTATATATAATATATATTATTATTTATATAGATGTGGATAATGTGGATAACTATTGTTTTTGTAGATAATATAAGGAATTTTAGTGTTTATAACTTTGTGTATAAGTTATAAGTTATGCACTTTTAAATGTTTATATCATCATTTTTATTGCTTTTAAGTCTTCTTGTAATTTGTTATCTTTCTTTAAATCTTTCTCAACTTTTTCACATGCGTGGATAACTGTTGAGTGATCTCTTCCACCGAACTCAAGCCCTATTCTACTTAGGTTTTCTTGAGTTAATTCTCTTGATAAGTACATACCTACTTGTCTTGCATTAGCTACTTTACTCATTCTTCTCTTACCTTTTAGGTCTTCTACAGTTAATCCATAGTGTTGAGCTACTGCTCTTTGAATGGATTCTATAGAATTATCTGAGTAAATGTTATGATCTACGAAGTCTGCTAAGGCTTCATTTGCAAATTTTAGGTCTATTTTATCTGGTACTATCATTGCTGTGTATGCCATTAGTCTATTTATAGTTCCTTCTATAAATCTTACGTCATTAGTACATGAATTAGCTATATAATCTATTACTTCATCATCTATTTTATTAGCATAATTTAAGTTTTTAAGTTTTGATTTAATTATATTAATTCTAAGTTCAAAGTCTGGTGGATAGATATCAACTGATAATCCCCATAGAAATCTTGATCTTAACCTATCTTCTAATAGTGTTAAGTCATTTGGACTTCTATCTGAAGAGATTATCATTTGTTTTCCAGCTTGTCTTAAGTCGTTAAATGTGTGGAAAAACTCTTGTTGAGTTTTTTCTGCACCTACTAAGTATTGAATATCATCTATTATTAAGACATCTAATTCTCTGTATTTCTTTTTAAAATCTACTGCTTTATCTATATTATTACCTGATGAACTCATTATTTTTACGTAGTCATCTTTAAATATTTCTGAAGTTGTGTATAACACCTTTTTATTTGAGTGTTCTGTTATATAGTTACCAATAGCGTGCATAAGATGGGTTTTACCTATTCCACTTTTACCATAAATAAATAGTGGATTATGTGTATTACCTGGGTTTTGTGCAATGTCCATTGCTATCGTTTTTGCAATTCTATTGGAATTACCTACTATGAAGTTATCAAAGTTTAAGCTTGGTATTAAGTTAGATTCCCAAGGTTCATCATCTTTTTTAGTAGTTTTCTTAGGTTTAGTAGTTTTTTCTTCTTCTATTTCTTCTTCTACTATATTTGGAATGTTATCCATTTCTTCTGAATCAGATTCTTCTATTTCTTTTATTATTTTAGGTTTTTTAGGCTTTTCTTTTGCTTTAATAGCCTCTAATTCACTTTGTAGTAAGTACTCTACTTCATAGTTTTCTTTTGTAATATTAAATAATGTATCCTGTATAAGTGTTACATAGTTTTGATTAAGTATTTTTTTGTGTATTTCTAGCGGGACTTTAACGTATATTTTGTTATTCTCTATCTTAATAAGTTCTTGGGATTCAAACCAAGATTTATAAGATGGTTGGTTAAGTTGACCCTTTATTTCTTTTAAGTATGTATCCCATAGTTGTTTATCGGTCATTTAACCACCCCGCTTTCAAATATTTCGACATATATTCTACAATGAAAGCGATAGTTTGAAAAGATAAAAACGCAAAATTTTATCCACAAAATTATCCACAAAATAAATATTTTACAAAGTGTTTATTTATTGGCAATTTTTAAGTTTTCCACATTATCCACATTTAATATATATTTAAATGTGTTAATAGTGTGGATATGTTAATTAGTGTGAATGTTGATAATGTTAATAAGTTTAGAATTTGTTTATAAATAAGTAAATAATAGTAAATGTTATTCACAAAGTTAATCACATTTCATATAATATATATATAGAAATAGTAAATTATTCACAATTAATGTGGATAACTTTATTTAACTATATTGTTGATTATTATTTAATTGACATTTTTAAAGTTATCATATTATAATATGGAAGACTTTTTTGTGGAAGGAGGAAGCAAAATGGAAGTAGGAACTTATCAACCAAATAAACGTAAGATGAAAAAGGCACACGGTTTCTTTTCTCGTAAAGGTTCTAATGTATTAAAAAGAAGAAGAGCAAAGGGACGTAAGAGACTTTGTAAGTAATTATGCCACGTTTTTAATGTGGCATTTTTTTATGGAAGAAGAGGATAGAGATGAAAAAGTGTGAAATGATTAAAGAACATGACGAGTTTACTTATATAATAAAGAAAGGGAATAGGGTAGGAAATAAGTTTCTTTCCTTATATTATATAGACGGCAGATATAATTATCCTCATTTTGGTATAGCAGTAACTAAAAAAATGGGTGATGCTGTAACAAGAAATCTTCAGAAAAGAAGAATGAGAGTTATTCTAGATGAGTTTAAAAAAGATTTGAGGATTAATAGGGATTATATTATAATACTTAAAGAAAACGCCGGAAAAATGAACTTTGAAGAAATGAAACAAAGTTTTAATTCCTTAGTTAGTAGACAGGAGAATTAAATATTTATGAAGAAAAAGAATAATATGCTTAAAGTAGTGGTTTTACTACTTATAGCATTAATGGCAACTGGATGTGGTGCTAACGATTATTTAAAAGATGAAAATGGAAAAGTAATTACTTATGAAAAAACTGGTCAATCAGTTAGAAAAGATATTTTATGTAAGCCAAATGAAGAAGATTTATTAAATATCTATAGAGAACATAGTGATCAATTAGATAAATCTGTTGATGAATTACCAGCTTGTAATGAATTTACTTTAAGTGATGGTAAATATAATGGATTATTTAATACATTACTTGTTAAACCATTAGCTTTATTAATTATAAAGTTGGGTTATTTAATTAATAACTTTGGTTTAGCTGTAATGATTATAGGTGTATTAATTAGATTAATATTATTACCATTCTCAGTTAAGAGTATGAAAGCTACTAAGAATATGCAAAAGATTCAACCTGAGTTAGCTAAACTAGAAAAGAAATATGCTGGTAGAACTGATAAAGAATCTATGATGGCTAAGAGTCAAGAAACAATGCTTTTATATCAAAAGTATAAAATTAGTCCTGCATCAGGATGTTTATTAGTATTAATTCAAATTCCTATTTTCTTTGCTTTCTTAAATGCAATTTATCAGGTACCTGCAATTTATGAAGGAACAGTATTTGGAATGAACCTTGGTATGACACCAAGTACTGGTATAGGCAATGGAAATTATATTTATTTAGTATTAGTTGTATTAATATTCTTATCAACTATTATTTCTATTAAAAATACAATGAAACAACAAAATAATAATGCTCAAACACAAGAAATGATGGGCCAAATGAAATTTATGTATATTTTCATGGTATTAAGTATTACACTTGCATCATTTAGTTTACCAACTGCAATTGCACTTTATTGGATAGTTATTAACTTATATGCTGTTTGTCAAAATTACATTATTAAATTAATAATGAATAGAGATGAAAAGAAAACTGAAACTTTAAGTGATTATCTTAAGAAAAAAGAAAAGAAAGAAATAAAAGATAATAACAAAGAAGTTATAGAAGCTGTTACTAGAGAAGTAAAAAAAGAAGAAGTAACAAAGAAAGTTAATAAAAGTTCAAATAAGAAAGCTGCAACAAATAAAAAGATAGCTTATAAAAGAAAGAAGTAGTGAATAATATGGCAGTAGTAGTAGAAGCAAAAACAGAATTAGAAGCAATTGAAAATGCTAAGAATCAATTACATACAGAAAAAATAATTTATAAAAGTGAATTAATTAAAGGAAAACTATTTAAAGCATCTACATATAAAGTTGTAGCAACTTCATATGATGAATTAATAAGTGATGTTAAAGATTTTCTAAAACAAATGGTTGAACCATTAGGAGTTACAATAGAAAACTTTGAATCAAGTGTTAGAGATGATGCTATATATGTAGTAATGTATTCTGATAATAACTCTATATTAATAGGTTATGAAGGAAGAACATTAAAAGCATTAGAAACTTTAGTTAGAACTAAATTATTTAATGAATGGAATGAAGGTATTAAAGTAGTTTTAGACGTTTCTAATTATAAGGAAAAGAGACAAGCTGCTTTAGAAAGATTAGCTGTTAAAACTGCTAGAGAAGTTCAAAAGACTCATTTTGAAATTCATATGGATAATATGAACAGTTATGAAAGAAGAATAATTCATAATAGATTAGCTAAATTTAAAAATATTTCATCTAATAGTGAAGGTGAAGAACCAAATAGACATATTGTTGTTAGATATGAAGCTAAAAAAAATAAAGAAGAAGTAGATGAGTAATTTACTTCTTTTTTTGACTAATAAATTAATTAATGTATAATAATTACTACAAAGGAGATAATATGTGTCGGTTGTCAAAACAAAATTTAATTTTTTTAAAGAAAATTTTGAAAGTTATTCAAAATAATAAGAAATATAATTATTATTTAAAAAATGGTTTAAGTGAGGTGGAATCATTAGAACTTACTTTTCCATCTTTACATCATGAGAATGCTGTAGAAATAATTAATTATAAAAAATTATTATTTAATGAAAAAGTAAAAAAATATTAATAGAAAAAAATTTTTTTTAAAAAAATATTTTTAAATAAAAATTATTTCCCGGGAAATAATTTTATTTTTTTTTATATATATGAGTGATATAATACGCGCGAAGAGGGAAGTGATCATATGAATGATACTATTGCTGCAATTTCTACTAATAATATTGGGGTTGGTGCTATAAATATTGTTAGAGTATCTGGTGATGATGCTATTAGCATTGTAGAAAAAATTTTTTCTAATAAAAATTTTTCTTCTGCAGAATCTCATACAATTCATTATGGTTTTATTAAAGATGGTAATAATGTTGTAGATGAAGTTTTAGTTATGCTTATGAGAGCTCCTAAAACATATACTATGGAAGATGTAGTAGAGATTAACTGTCATGGTGGTTATGCTACTACTAATAAGATTTTAGAATTATTACTAAGTAATGGGGCAAGACTTGCAGAACCTGGTGAATTTACTAAAAAAGCATATTTAAATGGAAGAATAAATTTAATGGAAGCTGAAGGTGTAGAAGATTTAATTGAAGCTAAGACTGATTTACAATCTAAAATGGCTTTAAATTCATTAAATGGAGAAACAACTAAACTTATATCTAATTTAAGAGAAAAAATGGCTCAATTACTTTCTAATATTGAAGTTAATATTGATTATCCTGAATATCAAGATGAACTACAAATTACTAAATCAAATATTAAACCTGTATTAAGTGATATAAAATTAGAGTTAGATAGAATTATTAAAGAATCTGAAAATGGTATTTTAATTAAAAATGGAATTAATATTGCTATAGTAGGTAGACCAAATGTTGGTAAAAGTTCTCTTTTAAATACTTTAATTGAAGAAGATAAAGCTATTGTCACTGATATTTCTGGTACAACAAGAGATATTGTTGAAGGTCAAATTAATTATAAAGGGATTGTTTTTAATTTTATTGATACTGCTGGTATTAGAGAAACTAGTGATGTTGTAGAAGCTATTGGTGTTAAGAAGAGTATAGAAGAAATGAATAAGGCTGATATTACAATCTTAGTTTTAAATAGTAATGAGAAATTAACTAAAGAAGATAAAGAATTATTAGAATCTATTAAAGATAAGAAAGCTATTATTTTCTTAAATAAAAATGATTTAGATAAAAATATTGATTTAGATAATATTAATAAACCTATTATTATAGGAAGTACTAGAAATAATGTAGGTATTAATGAATTAAAAGAAGAAATAATTAAAGAATTTAATTTAATAGATATGGGTAGTAAAGACTTAACATATCTATCTAATGCAAGACAAATTAGTTTAGCTAAGGTAGCTTTAAAAGATATAAAGCATGTTATTGAGGAAAATGATAATGATATTCCAGTTGATATGCTTGCTATAGATATTAGAGAAGCTTGGGAAAACTTAGGTAAAGTAATTGGAAAATACTATGAAGATGAATTAGTAGATAATATTTTTGCTAGATTCTGTCTTGGAAAGTAAGGTGTATGTATGAATTTTGATTATGAAATAATTGTTGTAGGTGGTGGACATGCTGGTATTGAAGCAGCACATATATCTGCTTTCAAAGGACATAAGACTGCTTTAATAACTATTAATAAGAAAAATATTGGTGATATGCCATGTAATCCAGCTATAGGTGGTACATCTAAAGGTGTAATAGTAAGAGAAATAGATGCATTAGGTGGTTTAATGGGTGTGATGGCTGATAGAAGTCATTTCCAAATTAAAATGCTTAATAATTCTAAAGGACCTGCTGTTAGAAGTTTAAGATGCCAAGCTGATAAAGTTACTTATCCAAAGAATATGCAAGAATATTTAGATAAGATGCCTAATTTAGATGTTATTGAAGGTATGGTAGAAGATCTTATTATAAGTAATAATAAGGTTGAAGGAGTTATCTTAGAAGATGGTAAAAAAATAACTTCTAAAGAAGTTATTTTAACTACAGGTACATATTTAAAAGCTAATATTTTAGTAGGATCAGAAAATAATCCAGGTGGACCTCATGGAGAAAGAAGAAGTAATCACTTATCTGATAATTTAGCTAAGAATGGAATTACTATTCAAAGATTAAAAACTGGTACTCCTCAAAGAATTAAAGCTTCTTCTATAGATTTTTCTAAGATGCAAGAAGAATTTGGTGATGAAAGAGTATGGACTTTCTCACATGATTATCCAGCTACTTATAAACCAAGTGAACAAGAAAGATGTTATTTAATTTATACAAACAAAAATACTCATGAATTAATATTAAATAATTTAGATAAGTCTGCTATGTATGGAGGATATGTAACAGGTGTTGGACCAAGATACTGTCCATCTATAGAGGATAAATTAGTAAGATTTAAAGATAAAGAAAGACATCAATTATTCTTAGAACCAGAGTCTTTATATTATGATGATTGGTATTTACAAGGATTTAGTACTTCTATGCCAAGAGACATACAAGATAAGATGGTACACAGTTTGGAAGGATTAGAGAATGCTGTTATAACTAAATACGCTTATGCTATTGAATATGATGCAATAGATCCTTTACAAATTAAACCAAGTTTAGAAAATAAAGTCATAGAAAATTTGTTTACAGCTGGTCAAATTAATGGAACTTCAGGTTATGAAGAAGCTGCTGGGCAAGGTATTATTGCAGGTATTAATGCTTCTTTAAAACTAGAAGATAAAGAACCTTTAATACTTAAGAGAAGCGATGCATATATTGGTGTATTAATAGATGATTTAGTAACTAAAGGAACTCATGAACCTTACAGAATGCTTACTAGTAGAGCAGAGTTTAGATTAGTATTAAGACATGATAATGCTGACTTACGTTTAAGAGAATATGCTCATGAAGTTGGAAGTATATCTGAAGAACAATATAATAATTATTTAAATAGAAAAAATAAAATAGAAGAATGTAGTAATTATTTAAAAGATACTAAGTTAAAAATAACTTCTGAAGTCAGAAAAGTATTTGAAGATAATAATATGGTAGTTCCAGTAATTACTGAATCATTCTATGATTTATTAAAAAGACCAGAGATAACACTTGATTTCTTATCTAAGTTTACTGATATTCCTTATGAAGATGATATTAAAGAAGAATTAGAAATTATTACTAAATATGAAGGTTATATTAAAAAAATGAATAAAGAAATAGAAAAGTTTAAGAAGTTAGAAGATAAGAAGATACCTGAAGATATAGATTATAGTAAGGTAGGTAATTTAGCTTCTGAAGCTAGACAAAAACTTGAAAAAGTAAGACCAGTTTCTATTGCTCAAGCAACTAGAATATCTGGTGTTAATCCTTCAGATATTTCTATATTATCTGTGTATTTAAAGAAAGAATATGGAAAAAATAATGAATAGAGAAGTGTTTGTAAGTGAACTTAATAAAATAAATATTAATTTAACTAATGATATGTTAGATAAATTAGAAATCTATGCTAACTTTCTATTAGAATATAATACTCATACTAATTTAACAGCTATAAGAGACATTAATGATGTATATTTAAAACATTTTTATGATTCTTTAACTATTACTAAAGTAATGGACTTTAATAATAAAACATTATTAGATGTAGGAACTGGTGCAGGTTTTCCTGGACTTGTACTTGCAATATGTTATCCTACAATTAAAGTTACTTTATTAGATTCTAATAATAAAAAAATAACTTTCTTAAAAGAATGTGTTAAGAAATTAAATATTAATAATGTAGAATTTATTTTAGGTAGAGTAGAGGAATTAACAAGTGATTATAGAGATTTCTTTGATATAGTTACTTCTAGAGCAGTTGCTGAACTTAGAATTTTAATGGAAATGAACTTACCTTTAGTTAAAATAGGTGGAGTAATGATAGCTATGAAAGGTAATGTAGATGAAGAATTAGAAAATGCTAAATCAGCTTTTAGAGTATTAGAAGTAGAATTAGAAGAGAAAAAAGAATTTAACTTACCATTTGATGCTGGAAATAGAACATTACTTAAAATAAAAAAAGTAAAAGAAATATCAAATAAGTATCCAAGAAAGTATGCTGATATTAAAAAAAGGCCTTTAAAATAGGCTTTTTTTATGTAAATTATTTCCCGGGAAATAATTTTATTCTATTGATAAATTGATTAAAAATTGATAAAATGTTTTTTAGATAAAATAGGCATAAAGGGGCTGATTAATAATGAAAACTGAAGAAAAAGTTTTACAAGTTGCAATCGAAGATATTATACCTAATAGATTTCAACCTAGACTAGCATTTGATGAAGAAGGATTAAAAGAACTTTCTGAATCTATTAAAGAACATGGAATTATTCAACCTTTAGTACTTAGAAGACTAGGAGATAAATTTGAAATTATTGCAGGTGAAAGAAGATATAAAGCTGCTACTATGGCAGGTTTAAGAAAAGTACCAGCTATTATTTCAGATTTAAACGATAATGAAAGTGCTGAAGTTGCTTTAGTAGAAAATATTCAAAGAAGAAACTTAACACCAATTGAAGAAGCTAAATCATATAAATCATTACTTGATAGAGGATATTTAACTCAAGAATCTTTAGCTGAAAAGATGGGAGTTAGTCAAAGTTCAATTGCAAATAAATTAAGACTTTTAAATTTAGCTCCCGAAGTTCAAGATGCCTTACTTGAAGAAAAGATAAGTGAAAGACATGCTAGAAGCTTACTTGCTTTACCTAAAGAAGAACAAGGTGCATGGCTAAAGAAAATTATTTCTAAGAGAATGACAGTTAGACAACTAGATATGGCAATTAAGAGTGAAAAAGGAGAAGAATCAACTCCTTTAGAGAATGTTAATGAACAAACTAATTTAAATGAGGTAGAACCAGTGAATAATAATATAGAAGTAAATAACGAAGTACAAAATAATATAGAAGCAACTAATGTTAATCCAGAACCAGTTAGTGCTACAAATAAATTCTTTAATTTCTTAGAAGAAAATCCAACTGATATGAGTATGAATAATCCTTTTGGAGCTAATACAGTTGAATCAGTTAATACTAATGATATAGATGTATTAGATAGTGATGATGAGATTACTCCAGTAGCTAATAATATACAAGAAGTTGCTACTCCAAATGTTATTCAAGAAGCTCCTATTACAAATATTTCTTCAAATAATAGTATTTTAGAAGTTAAGAATGAAACTCCAGTATTTAATCCAATGGATACAGTTAATATTTTAGATCCTAATTATTTAAATAATTTAAAAGAACAAAATCATTTAGATTTAGGTTCTGCTATTAATGAAGTAAGAGCTTTTGTTGATAGTATGAATCAAAAAGGATTTAATGTTAAATTAGATGAAATACCATTAGATGGTTCTTATCAAATGACATTAAATATTTCTGAAAATAAATAAGTCTTGCATTGCAAGATTTTTTTTAATATAATCACCTCGAAAAAGAGGTGTTTTTATGTTTTCTAATATTAAAATTACATCTAGTAAAGAAACTAAAGAATATTTAAATATTGATTGTAATAAAGTGAATAATAAAATACACTTTTTTATTGATGATATGGAACATTTATTAGATCTTAATAATGATACTTTTATAAGAGAAAATAATGAATATTCTTTCTTTTTAAATATAAAAAATAAAGAGTGTGAACTAACACTTAAAAAGGAGCACTACTTCTTGAATATAGAGGTAGAATATGCTAATCTATTAAAGAATAAAAATTCAATTCATTTAGCTTATCAACTAGAGAGCGAAGAGGATCCTGTTGAGTTAGTTATTGAGCTAGGAGAATAATATGATAGAAAATAAGATAGTAGAAGCAATAAAGAAAGCTTTAATAGAGTTAGATTATCCTACTGATAATATATCTGTAGTGGTTTCTAATAGACCAGAATTAGCTGATTATCAATATAATGGTGTATTTAGTTTAGCAAAAGAATTACATAATAATCCTATAGTTATAGGCGAAGAGATAACTAATAAATTAAATGAACTTAATTATAATAGTTTTTCTAAAATTGAATTTGCTAAGCCTGGATTTATTAATTTTACTTTAAGTAATGAATTTATTAATGAAGCATTAAATGAAATGCTTTCTAAACCTAAGTTTAATATTAATTTAGATAATAAAGATACTTATGTAATTGATTATGGTGGACCAAATATAGCTAAACCTTTACATGTAGGACATTTAAGAAGTGCAATAATTGGTGAATCTATTAAAAGAATTTTACTTTATGCAGGTAATAAAGTTATTTCTGATGTTCATTTAGGTGATTATGGATTACAAATAGGTCAAGTTATCTATGGACTTAAAAAGTATAATATTTCTATTGATAATATTACTTTAGATATCTTAGAAAAAGTATATCCTGAAATGTCAGGTTTATGTAAAGAAGATGAAGAAGTAAAAAAAATATGTGAACAAATAACTAAAGACTTACAAGATGGTAATAAAGAATACAATGAATACTTTAAAAAGATAAGAGATATTTCTGGAGAAGATATTTTAAGAATATATAGATTCTTAGATGTTAACTTTGATTTATGGTATGGAGAATCAGACTCTTATAAATATTTAGATAGAGTTACTGATAAGTTAAATGAAAAAGGCTTATTATATGATTCTCAAGGTGCTAAAGTAGTTGATGTAAAAGAAGATAATGACACTAATGAAATGCCACCATTTATTTTCCAAAAGAGTAATGGAGCATATTTATATAGTTCTACAGATTTAGCAACTATAGAACAAAGAATGGAAGATTATAATCCTACTCATATGCTTTATGTAACTGATTTAAGACAACATATGCATTTTGAATCATTATTTAGAGTAGCTAAGAAAATGGGATATGATATTTCATATGAACATTTAGGATATGGTACTGTAAATGGAGTAGATGGAAAACCTTTTAAAACAAGAAAAGGAGATGCTCCTAAATTAGATGATTTATTTAAGGAAGTTAAAGAATCATTTTTAAAATCAAATAGCAAGAATGAAGAAATGAGTGAAAGTGATTTAGATATAATTACTAACGCTATTATTAAGTATGCTGACTTACAAAATAATAGAGAAAAGGATTATATATTTGATATAAGTAAGTTTTCTGAAATTCATGGAAAAACAGGACCATATTTACTTTATACATATTTAAGAATTAATAAGATTTTAAATAATGAAAAATTAGATATTGATTCATTTAATAATGACATATATAATGCTTTTGACAGAGATTTAAGAATTAAATTATTAAATCTATGTAATGTATTTAATAATGCTTTAAATTCAAGAATGCCATCAGTGCTAGGAAGTTATTTATTTGAAGTGGCTATGAAAGCAAGTCAATTCTATGAAGCTAACCGTATAAATGGCTTAGAAGATAAGGAAAAAAAGGATAATTGGCTATTACTATTAACATTAACTAATAAAGTATTAAAAGAAATGCTTAATTTATTAATAATAGATATACCAACTAAGATGTAAAAGGAGATATTTATATGAAATTAAAAGACATACCAAGAGAAGAATTAGAATTAATGAGCTATGATGCTATAGCATACAAACTATTAGAAGAAAGTAATAAGAAAATGAAATTAACAGATATGTTTATGAAAATCTGTGAATTACTTGGTTTAGGCGAAGATGCTTTTGAAGATCAAGTAGCTGACTTCTTTGAAATGCTTGCTACTGATAAGAGATTTGTAATGTTAGACAAAGGATATTTTGATTTAAGAACTAGAAAGTCAGAAAAAATCGTAATTGATGATGACGATGATGAATATGATTATGATTATTCTGATGAAGATAGTATGGAAGATGAAATTGAAGATGATGATTCTTCAATTTATGAAGATGTTGATGACGCTGAAAACAACGATACTACTGATGACGATTTAAAAGATTTTGTTGTTGTAAGTGACGAAGAAGAAGAAAACTAATAATTAATATTTAAGAAAAGAGGTGATACTCATGGAAGAAAAATTAAAAGCTATGGAAGAAAAGTATAATTTATTAAGTGAAGAACTTATGAAACCTGATGTAATGTCTGACTTTTCTAAAGTTAAACAATTATCAAAGGAACAAAGTGATTTAGCAGAAGTAGTAGATAAATACCATGAATATCAAGACGCTAAACAATCTTTAGAAGAAGCTAAACAACTTGTTAGTGATCCAGATATGAGAGAATTAGCTGAAATGGAAATTGCAGATAATGAAGAAAAGATATCAAGATTAGAAGATGAACTTCAAATCATGTTAATTCCTAAAGATAAAAATGATGATAAGAATATTATCATGGAAATCCGTGGAGCTGCAGGTGGAGATGAAGCTAACATATTTGCTGGAGATTTATTTAGAATGTATGAAAGATTTGCTGAAAAGCAAGGCTGGAAGATTGAAATTAACCATGAAGTACCAGGATCTTCTGGTGGATATGCTCAAATAGAATTTATTATTAAAGGTCAAAGTGTATATTCAAAAATGAAATATGAATCTGGTGCACATAGAGTTCAAAGAGTTCCAGTTACTGAAACTGCTGGTAGAGTTCATACTTCTACTGCTACAGTTTTAGTAATGCCTGAAGTAGATGATGTAGATATTGAGATTAAAGAATCTGATTTAAAGATTGATGTATATCACTCATCTGGAGCTGGTGGACAATCCGTAAATACATCTAACTCTGCAGTACGTATTACTCATGTTCCAACAAATACTGTTGTTACATGTCAAAATGAACGTAGTCAATTAAAGAATAAAGATATGGCTATGAAATTATTAAAGATTAAGATGTATGATAATATGATTGCTGAACAAGAAGCTAAAGTAGGTAGTGAACGTAGAAGTAAGATAGGTTCTGGAGATAGATCTGAAAAGATTAGAACTTATAATTATCCTCAAAATAGAGTAACTGATCATAGAATTGGTTTTTCAGTTATGTCTTTAGATAGAGTAATGGATGGAGATTTAGATCCTATTATTGAAGCTTTAACTACTGAAGATTTAAAGAGAAAATTAGCAAGTGAATAACTTGCTTTTTTAGGTAAAGATATGATTGATGAATTAAATAAAAAGATATTAGAAGAAAGAGGAATAGATTATAACTATGCTTTAGAAAAAGTTAAAAGTGGTTATCCTATTCAATATATTATTGGAGATGTAGAATTTTTAGACTCTACTATAAAAGTTAATGAAAGTGTATTAATACCTAGATTTGAAACTGAACTGCTTGTAGATATGCTAAACAAAAAGATAAAAGAATTAAATTTAAATAATATAAAAGTTTTAGAACTTGGGACTGGTTCTGGTTGTATATCTATTAATATTTCTTTAAACAATGTTAATTCAAGTATTACAGCTGTTGATATATCTAGTGATGCTATTAAAGTAGCAAAAGAGAATGCTTTACATAACAAAGTTAATAATATTACATTTATAAGTGATGATATGGCTAATGTTAACTTTGAAGGATATGATGTATTAGTAAGCAATCCTCCTTATGTTATGAATAGTGAAGATGTTGGTGTTGAAACTAAGTATGAACCTCAGATAGCTTTATTTGGTGGAGAAGATGGTCTTGATTTTTATAGATTAATAATAGATAAATTAAGTAATATAAATAGTAAACCAATTATAATAGCTTTTGAAATAGGTATGCTACAAGGTAATCAGATTAAAGACTTATTTAATAGTAAGTTACCTATGTATGATGTATCTATTAATAAAGATTTAAATGGAAGAGACAGATTTGTGTTTGCTGTAAAGAAAGTTAAATAGCCTTTTTTTAAAGGCTATTTTTTGTTAATATTAAGTTACAAAGAAGAATATGTATTTAATAGGAGAATTGTATGAAAAAGTTATTAATTAAAGGTAACAAAGAATTAAATGGGGAAGTACATATTGGTGGCGCTAAGAATGCTATAGTAGCTTTAATACCAGCTAGTGTTTTAACTAAGGGTAAGTGTGTAATTCATAACGTACCTGATATATCTGATGTAAGAATACTGCTTGATATTATGAAAAGTTTAGGTTCTGAAGTTATTTATAAAAATGAAACTCTTATTATAGATAATAAGAACTTACATAATGAATTAATTAAACAAGAATATGCTTCTAAGTTAAGAGCTTCATATTATTTTATGGGTTCTTTATTAGGTTTATTTAATAAAGCAGAAATAAGTTATCCAGGTGGATGCATTATTGGTAGTAGACCTATAGATATACACTTAGATTCATTTAAGAAAATGAATGTAACTATTAAAGAAGTAGATGGACATTATTTAATGAAGTCTAAGAGTAGATTAAAGGGAACTAGTTTATTCTTTGATTTTCCATCTGTTGGTGCAACTATAAATGTTATGATTGCTGCTACATTAGCAAATGGTGTTACAAAGATTATAAATGCTGCTAGAGAACCAGAAATAGTAAATGTTGCTGATTTTCTAAACTCTATGGGTGCTAAAATTAAAGGCGCTGGAACAGGTGAAATCATAATAGAAGGTGTAGAAGAATTACATGATGGAGAAGTTACTGTAATACCTGATAGAATTGAAGCTGGTACATACTTAATTATGGGTGCTTTACTTGGTAGAAATTTTAAAGTGTCTGGCTTAGTATCTGAACATTTAGAATCTTTATTATTTAAGTTTAGAGAAGCAGGTGTTAAGTATAAGATAAAAGGAAATAGTGTTTATATTTCTAGAACTAGGAAATTAAATGCTGTTAACATAAAAACTACTGTATATCCTGGTTTTCCAACTGACCTTGGTCAACCAATGAGTACTTTTTTGACTCAATGTAGTGGTGAATCTATATTTGAAGAAACTATTTATGAGAATAGATTAAGACATATTCCACATCTAAATGCAATGGGTGCTAATATTAATGCTTTTGAAAAGAAAGCAGTTGTTATAGGTCCATCAAAGTTAGTTGGAAGAAAAGTTAAGGCTACAGATTTAAGAGCAGGTGCATCACTTCTTGTTGCAGGAATGGTAGCTGAAGGAACAACAGAGATATCTAATATTGAACATATATTAAGAGGTTATGAGAATATTGTTTCTAAGTTAAATAAAGTAGGAGCAGATATTAGATTAATTGATGAAGATTAGAGGTTGTTAGTATGTTAAATTTTTTTAAGAATAGAGCTAAGATTAATTATAATAAATCTTTAATTAAGTATACATTTGTTTATTCTATTAGTTATTTAATATTATTACTTATATCTAGTATATTTATTAATATGGGAGATATTAAAGATTTAGGTGAAGTAGGTATTAGATTTGGTATTGCTTATTTCTTTATATATTTAATATCTGTAGTATTATCTTTTGTTGCTATTACAAGAGATAAAACTGGTATGAATTTTAAAGGTAAGAAAGAAATTAGATTAGATATATTAGTATTAATTCCTATATTATTTAGTATTATTTCTTTTATAGATTGTTTAATACTATTTAGTAGTAAGTTATATATTCCATTTATATTGTTTATATATTCATTATTTATACAAGAGTTATTTGCTTTAACTTGTGTGAAGATATTCAAAATAAAATAACTTGCATTATTAATAGTTTATGATACAATACTTAAGACGTAGAAAAACTATGTTAAGAATTTAACATGGGAAGAAGGGAGAAAAGATTTATGAAGAGTATTCATCCAACAATGCATGAAACTGAAATCGTATGTGCTTCTTGTGGTAATAAATTTACTGTAAGATCTACTGCTGAAAAAATTGAAGTTGATGTATGTTCAAATTGCCATCCATTCTACACTGGTAAACAAGGTAAAGTAAGTAAGGCTGGTAAGATTGAGAAATTTAACAAGAAATATAATTTAAATCAAGAAGGAAAGTAATTTCCTTTTTTTATTGGTATAATATATTCATGGAGATGATATAAATGAAAATATTTATTGGAACTGATCATAATGGAATAGAAACTAAAGATTATCTAATTAGTGAATTAAATAAATTGGGATATGAAGTAGTAGGAACTAAATTAGTTAATAGTGAAGGAGACGATTATCCTAAGTTTGCTATTGAAGTAGCTAATAATGTAGCAAGAAATAGTGATTCCTTAGGTGTATTAATTTGTGGTAATGGTATTGGAATGAGCATTGTTGCAAATAAAATTAAAGGAATTAGATGTGCAAGATGTGTAAACTCTGATGATGCTAGAAAAGCAAAAGAACATAATGGAGCCAACATGGTGTCGTTTGGTGGACTAAGTAATAATGATGCATTAGATTTAGTTTTAACATTTATAAATACACCTAGTGCTCACGAAGAAAGACATTTACGTAGAGTTGACATGATAAAGGAATTAGATAAATAGTTATGAATATGCGTATTTATCTATACTTTTTTATGACATTACTATCAAGTTTTGCTTTATCAGGTGTTAATTTTAATAAAATAGTTAGACAAAAAGCGTACTGGCAAGTTAGAATATTAGTAGTCTTGTGTACGCTATCACTTGGCTATTTAAGCTCTCAACTAATCATAGCGTTTTTTAACATGTGAGAAAGTGGGAGAGTTAGTGTTAAGTATTGTGATAATTGCTAGTAAAAGCAATAAAAAGTTAATTAAACTCACTTTAAGTGAGTTTTTATTTGGTTTAGATATTATGAATTATTCTTTTAAAGATAAGTATAATAAGGATGATTATACTATTTTAATAGTTGATAATAATAACTTAGATAAAATATCTAATTATTATCATTATTATAAAA
>OCTW011523573.1_pt1 | contig 24842 bp, 20 predicted proteins | sample 1539671 | NCBI WGS metagenome assembly OCTW01 (sample SAMN02144230, study PRJEB22623) | gut metagenome | biome: sheep rumen | host: Ovis aries | place: New Zealand | reverse complement strand
GTCGTTTGGTACTGCAAAGGTACAAAATTATATCGAATTATCGTCAGAAATATCTGACTATCAGTTAATTAATTTTTAGAACATCCCTTAAGACTTATTGATTTTTCAGCCATCTCAATATTCGTTTTGTAATCAATTTTTTTCTTAACGAGTATTGAAAAAATGGTGGAGTTGGGTTTAGTAAACCGTTATTCGTGTGTATATAGTATAGAATGGAGAAAAAGAAACTGGAAACACTGTTCAAACGGCATTACGGCGACATGTTGCGGACGGCCGTCATGCTGCTGCACGATGAGGCGGAGAGCAAGGATGTGGTGCACGACATCTTTGCCCGGCTTCTCAATGGACAGTGCGACCTCCAAGAGGAAACGGCGAGAAACTATCTGCAAACAAGCGTGCGCAACCGTTGCCTGAACATCATGCGCAACCATCGGTATCAGGAGCGGGTGGCACGGATGTATCTCCTTGATCTCGATACCACGGTGATGCAGACAGACCTGCTCGCCGAGGAACTGAATGCACTGCGCAAAGGCATCCGGCTATTGGAACCACCCGTCTGCCGAGACATCATCATGGAGCATTTCAGCAGTGGAATGACTTTTGCCCAGATAGCCCGCCACCATGGTGTGAGCGAGACCACCATCTATAAGCACCTGCGCCATGCACTGCAACAATTACGAACCCACCTCAACACCCGATGAACACATGAAAAAGACCGACCTCTTGCTCAAGATGATGGAGCATCCCCAAAAACACACCGACCAGGAATGGCAGGAGGTGCTTGCCGATAAGGAATGCCGCCACCTCTATACGCTGATGGCGAAGACAAAAAGTGCCGTCAGTACAGACCATGTAGATGAACTGGCATCTGTAGAGGCCGTAGACGAAGCATGGAAGCAATTCGAGCGAATGCACTATCCCAGACACATATCCATGGTCTATCGGTATGCCGCCATGATTGTCGGCATCCTGATGCTCACGGGCATTGCCTACGCAGCGGTTCACTTTCTCAGCATGTCAAGGCCACAGGTGGCTGACGAGCAGGACTCTCTCAATCAGGTCGCAAAGATCGTCAGCTTGTCTGAAATCGAAACTGAAGAAGAGGCTGTCGTCACAGATTCTGTCTTGTCCACGTCACCCCAACTCTTCGACAATGTCCCTTTGGAGCAGATACTCGAAACTCTCTCGGGCTACTATCATGTCGATGTAGTGTTTCAAGATGAGAGAACACGCAGGATAAGGTTGTTCTATCAATGGAAACCTGAATTCACCTTAGAAAAGGTAGTCGGAATGCTGAACAATTTTGAGACACTGAATGTCATTATCGACGGCAACACCCTGGTCGTTTCATCAAAAGAGGCGGCTGGGTTATGAAAAGGTTTCTGATAATCGTTTTCTGCCTGGCGAGCATCCATCTCAATGCCCAGCATGTCAGCCGTGACTTCCGCGATGTGTCCTTGTCTGACGCCCTCAAATACATCCAGACAAAGACTTCTGAATATAGCATCGTTTTCATCTACGACGATCTGGAGGATTTCCGTGTCACCACCAGCATCTCACGAAAGACGGTGCCCGATGCCATCCAACAACTCATAGGCTTCTATCCCATACGCATGACCGTGAAACAAGATGAGCACGAAATCTATGTGGAGTGCATCCACAAGACCGCCCGGCACCTCACGGGCACAATATGCGATGAAAAGGGACGCCCCATGGCTTATGCCAATGTCGCCGTACTCGACGCGGCCGATTCCACACTGATCAACAGCGGCGTGTCGAACGAGAGCGGATATTTCATCATCCCTTATGAACCGCAAGAAGTGGTCGCCCGAATCTCTCATATCGGCTATAAGACCATCCTAAAGCAATGCTCCAAACCGGAAATGGGGATGATACGGATGCAACCCGACAACTACTTGCTGAAAGGCGTAACGGTAAATGGCCAGACTCCAGTCATGCGAAAAGAAGCTGGAATCATCTATTTCGACACGCGCCATATTGCAGGCGCCATCAATGCCAAGGACCTGCTTCACTATACGCCTGGAGTGACTGTCGTCGACGACCAAATCAGCCTGTTTGGAGCAAGTGAAATACTGTTGTGTATCAACGGCAAGGAACAACGAATGCCTGTGGGGGAGATGCTGCAGATGCTTCAGACCTATCCGGCAACCAATGTGACAAGAATCGAAGTCGTCCCCAACCCAGGTGCTGGTTATTCATCTGAAGGGCGTGCAGGAGTGGTCAATATCGTCTTGAAAAAGCAAAATGCCGGCTTCTTTGGCGGCACAGTTGCCTATGCCAGAACACAATATGAAAAACAGGGTGATGAAGCCAATGCGGGATTCATTTACAACCACGGCAAATGGTCTGCCTCGCTCAATTTGGCAGCAACCAATGACCAAATACTCTACCGTGAGACAAATACGATCGACTTTGACGACACAAGAAGAAAACATACAGATGATGGGCTTATCTGCAAGGAAAACTATGCTTTTCGCGGGCATGCAGACTTTCAGGCATCTGCGAACCTGTATCTTGGGGCCTATGTGATGTATGCAGATGGTGAACGGCGATTAGGCATCGACGGACTCTACGACTTCCTGCCAAAGAATCCTTACACCGTCAGCAAATATGAAACACTCTCTCACCGAGAGGAAGACACCAAGACATGGGCGGTAAACGTGAATGCCACTCAGAAACTGGGCGACAGTGGAGCCAAGATAGACTGCAACCTCGACTACTTTAGTCTGAGGATGGGAGATAGACGACAATCTGAAAATCATGCCACTTTTACCGGTAAGAGCCTGGACGAAGAGGTCCGGATTGACACGGTCGAGTTTTACTACCAAAACAAGATTACACAGACGATAGACAATTATTCCGCAAAAGTGGATGTCGGATATGCTGGTTTCCAATTTGGCAGTCAATACATATACACACGCAGTCATTTGGATTTAGAATATACAGAGAACTATTACTGCGAGAATGCCACGACTTCGTATGATGAGCAAATATGGTCCGCCTACGTGGAATACGACAGGGTATTGGGCAAAGCATGGTCTGTGAATATAGGTGGACGCTATGAGCACACTTGGACAAAAGGTGAAAACAGCATAGGCCGCAAGGACTTCCGGTCAAATGGCGGAAATATCTTCCCCTCATTGAACGTAGGTTTTCATCCTGGCAACGGACATGCTGTGAACTGTAGTTTCAGCAGCCGGTTGACACGGCCTAATATTATCAACCTCAATCCCAATAGAGTATGGAAAGACGTGAACCATGTCTCTTATGGCAACCAAAATCTGAAGCCCTCCCACCTATATAAGGCAATGATGGGCTATACCTACAAAGGCGCACTAAGTGTTGACCTCTACTATTCATATCAGCCTGACAGAGTCGATCCTGTTTATTATGTTGATAAGTTTGTTACCTATAGTTCATGGGACAATACTACTGATGAGCAGTCTTTGGGCCTCAAAGCTATTTGTAACTTCGACAAATGGCCATGGATGAAAGCCACACTAATGCAGGAACTAAGGTATTCAAAAACCACCAGGTCGCCTAAGAATAATGATGCAGGATCCCTAAGGACTATCCTTTTCCCCCAAGTCGAGAATTGCTCTTACGCTGGCATGCTGCAGATGTCTTTCTTCTTCGACAAAAATCATAAGTGGGCTGCAAACCTACATGCCACTTGTCATTCCCGAGAGAAAGATGTAGCCCAAAAACTGGATGCCCGATACATGGTGGATGCCGGACTGAGAGGCCGGTTTATCAAAGATCGTCTGACGGTAAACATTACCTGCCGCAACCTGCTGGCTTCACCTCTCAAGGGTGAAGAGTATCTTGGAACGACAGTGATGGATTTCAACAACAAGTTCGACTACCGGCAACTCCACCTGACGCTCACCTATAATTGGGGCGTGCCGCTGAAACACAAAAAGCGCCATTATGAGAGTGACGAAATGCAAGAACGCATCGTCAACGATTTCTGAGAAACATGAGCAAGTGCACCTATACTTATGCCCTGCTGTCGTTGGCATTTGTCATGGCCAATGTCTTCACACTGAGCAATCTGGCTCCGTGGATCGACGAGGTGATGATGCTCGACACACCCTATAATGCAGTATTCCATGGGTCATGGAGCACTACCGCATGGTATCGCGTAGCTGGTCAATACCCTTTCTCCACCTATCCGCCACTCTACCAGGTGATGGCTGCTGCCTGGATGCACATCTTTGGAGGCAGTCTGGTGACCGTCAGAAGTATGAATCTGCTGGTAATGATTTTGTTGGGTAGAGTCTGCTTGCGGTTAATGAAGCGTATAGGAATCTCGCTGACCCCATGGACGACAGCCCTGTTCGCCTGCTTGCTGTGGGGGACAAGTGAAATGGCATGGATGTATCGCAACGGGCGCCCCGACATGCTAAACGCCTTGCTGGTCGCCCTCACTTTACTCTCCGTCGAATACGATCTGATGTCCAAAACCATGGTTTCCCGCATCGCGGTGGTCTTTGCCGCTGCCCTGCTCATGTGCTCCGGCATCCAGGCCGCCGTCTATCTGTGTGCGCTTTGGATGTTTTTCTTCATGGTGGGAGGAGAACGGCGGAAGGAATGTCTCCGCTTGCTCGTTACCTTACTCTCCGGATTATCCTTGGGAATGATCTGTGTAGCATTGTTCATGATGATACATGGACGGTGGCTGGCTTTTGTGACCAGTATCGTACAGTATTCAGCCACTTTGTCTGGCTTTGCCTTGACCGTGCTTCCCTGGGTAGGAGATTCGTTGGGGTTTGATGTGACCCCCTACACACAGAAACTCCTTTTGCTGACCACAAAGACAGGTCTCGGACAACGGCTGCTTTCCATGACCGAATTCCACAGTTTCCTTGTCCTTTCGGCCATGACGCTGATCGCATATATTTCTTATTTCCACACCGATCTTCGTGTGCTTCGTTATGACAGAGGCTTTTTGTGCCTGTTGCTCGCATTCTTTGCACCCGTCATGTTGGTTGTCGCAGGCCGTTTCACCACCTACTACCGATGGATGGCTTATTTGCCATTACTGTTTTCCATCGTGTCCATCGCTGCCAGGTGCCAGCTTTGGCAAAACATTTTTTGCGTGGCGGCTGTCGTGTTGTCACTTCTCGGTATCAAGTCGATGGCATCCGATGAGCATTGCAACTACGAAAACCTGTGTTCCTTTGTGCAGAGACAACACTTCCGCTTGGCCGACGTAGTAGTCTGTCCTTTTTCTGTATTCTATGAGATGAAGCCCGTTTGCGACACTTGCTTATTCGTGGGTGTCTTTCCCACAGAGTTCATCCGTCGGGTAGATTATGTGATTGAAGCATCCGATGGTGATGAGTTCGACGAGCCCATCTCCAATTATGTGAACAAACTGAAAACCGACTCGACCGTCGTGCTCACAGCCATTGACCACTGTGAGCATCCGTCATTGACTCTCTATCAAGTGAAATCAAGTCATGAATAAACACATCATCAAACTATTACGCCCGCACCAATGGTTGAAAAACGTCTTTGTCTTCACACCATTGTTCTTTGGTCGCCATGCTGTGCAGTGGTACTATGTCTGGCCGTGTGTGCTTGCTTTCCTGTCCTTCTGCTTGGTCGCCTGTGGCGTATATTGTCTCAACGACATTTGTGATGCCGAGGCCGACCGGCGGCACCCTGTGAAACGAAGGCGGCCGGTGGCGTGCGGTGCAGTCGGCAAACGCACTGCTTGCGCTACGATGGTGGCAGTATGGACCGCGGCCTTTTTGATCGTAGCCTTGGGAAGTTTTTGCGGCGATGGCTCAAAAAGGGGGCTGACCAGCACATTGCTGCTATACATTGTCTGCAACGTTGCCTATTGTGTAAAACTGAAGCAGATAGCCATCCTCGATGTTTTCATTATCGCCATTGGTTTTGTACTGAGAATCGTGGCCGGAGGACTGGCCACAGGCATCATCTTATCCCACTGGATAGTGATCACTACTTTTTTGCTGGCATTATTTCTCGCACTGGCCAAGCGACGTGATGACGTGTCTATCTTCGTGTCATCGGGTGTGAAGGCAAGGAAGAGCGTAGAGAACTACAATATGGATTTCCTCAATCAGTCTTTCGGCATCCTGGGCTGTCTAACCATCATGTGCTACATTCTCTATACGGTCTCGGGCGATGTGGTGGAGCGGATGGGCAGCCACAGTGTCTATGTGACGTCGATCTTTGTCCTGGCAGGCATCTTGCGCTATATGCAGATCTCCTTTGTCGATCAGAAAAGTGGCAGCCCCACCAAAGTGTTGTTGCACGATCACTTCATTCAGGCCTGTATCGTAGGGTGGATCACTATGTTTACGGTCATTCTCTATATCTGAATCTCACTTATACTTTCAGAAATGGTAAAGGAGTTAAAAAGTTTAGGAAGTTAAGCCATAAATCAGAAGTCATGAAAAGGGCCTGTCAATCATGTGGCTTAAATACTTACCCACAGGAAAAGCGAAGCGATAACTACTTTACCTGCTTAACTACGAAGATTTTGAGCGAATGATAAATATGGATCACTTATGGATAGCCCCGATCAACATCATAGGGAAAAAATGGTATTGGCTGCCTTCGACTTCGATGGCACATTGACAACGGCAGACACGATGATGGCATTCATCCGGTTCACTCACGGGCGTCGCAGGTTGGCCACCGGAATCCTGCGGCATGCCCATCGGCTGGCCATGATGAAACTGGGACTTTACTCCAACGGAAAAGTGAAGGAGATGATTTTCTCCCATTTCTATCAGGGGACGTCATACGAACAATTCCTGCGATGGGGATGTGAATTTGCTAAGGAAGCAGAAACCCTGTTCAACGACAGAACGGTCGAAATCTTGCAGCAACATCTCTCTGAAGGGCACACCGTATGCGTGGTCACGGCCAGCATCGACGAGTGGGTGCGCCCTATCTGCAAAATGTTAGGTGTGGGCAGTGTGTTGGCCACTCTGATAGAGGTGGCACCCAATGGTACCTTGACAGGCCGATTCCGCTCTCCCAACTGCTATGGGAAGCAAAAGGTGGCACGCCTCTTGGAAGCCTATCCTCAACGGCAAAACTACCTGCTCTACGCCTATGGCGACAGCCGGGGCGACCGCGAATTGCTCGCCTTGGCCGATAAGGGATATATGCTCTCATCATATCGACGGATTCGCTGATCATTGACGTTTCTCCGTAAGCGTCTCCGCGATTACGTATCAGAGCATGCCATATTAAAGAATGACAGTTATCTCAGAAAATGTTGTACCTTCGCATCAACAGAACCCACCACGCTTCCCGATGACCAGCGAACCAGAATATGTTAAGAGCTGTTAAATAGCAAAATTATTTGTAGACGAGAGGCAGGAAATGGGAGAAAAATGCCTAAATTTGCATCGTTTTTCATGAATTGAGGATTTTCACCTCTCGAAAGTCCATTTTCAAAATCAATTTTCATATTTTTATATGTATAGTAAAGACGATTTATTATCGAAAGATATCCCCGAATTGGTGGATATCGCCGAAAAATTGGGTGCTGACTATCATTCTGATGACAATCAGGAGACACTGATATACTCCATACTTGACAAGCAAGCCGAATTGGAAGGCAGCAAGAGTCCCGCCACCACGAAGCGCAAGCGTACAAGGATTCCGAAAAAAGACACCGACCATGTATATACGGTAAGCGGCAAGGACGGAGAGAATCTCGACCTGAAGAAGAACAAGCTCGCTCAAGAGCCCCTGCCGCTCTTTGCCGATCTCACTCCTGAAGTGAAGGATGTGACAGAGACTGTGGCCGAACCCGTCATGGAAAAGCCCAAGCGCACCCGCAAGACAAAGGCTGAGAAAGAGGCTGAAGCAGCATTGGCAGTGACCGAGGAAGCATCCTCTGCCATAGCAGCCCCACAATCAGAAGCCGAAGAAGCCGCCACTACCCCAGAGGAGCCCGGTGTGCAAGAAGCCGAAACAGAAAGCACTCCCGAATCGACAGAAAGCAACGAGGAAGTCTCTGACCTGCTGGCCCAACTGCAAGCTAAAGTGAAAGCCCATAACGAAGCCCAGGAAGAAAAGGCACAAGCCATGCTTGATGGACTATGGGAAGACGATCCCGGCGACGGCACAGATTTCATCACCGTGGTAGATCTTCCGATTGAGGACCAAGGAGCACTGCCCTCATACGACATCTTCGACAACCCCACATCCCCCTCCCCACAAGCACAGCACATCTATCAGCCGCAGAAAGATAGCCAAGCCGCCTATAATTTCGACAACATCATCGAGGGCAACGGTGTGCTTGAAATCATGCCCGACGGTTATGGTTTCCTCCGCTCAAGCGACTACAACTACCTGTCATCGCCCGACGACGTCTATGTGTCGAGCCAGCAGATCAAGCAATGGGGACTGAAGACCGGCGACGTGGTGGAATGCAAAGTCCGCCCTCCCCGCGACGGTGAGAAATATTTCCCTCTGACAGGCATCACCAAGATCAACGGCCGTATGCCCTCCGACATCCGCGACCGCATTCCCTTCGAGCACCTCACCCCGCTTTTCCCCGATGAGAAATACAACCTGACAGGCGACCGCGAGACCACCAACCTCTCGACACGTGTGGTGGACCTGTTCTCGCCAATCGGAAAAGGACAGCGCGCCCTCATCGTGGCCCAGCCCAAGACCGGTAAGACCATTCTGATGAAGGATATCGCCAATGCCATCGCTGCCAACCATCCCGAAGCCTACCTCATGATGCTTCTCATCGATGAACGTCCGGAAGAGGTGACAGACATGGCACGCACCGTAAACGCCGAGGTCATCGCATCGACCTTTGACGAGCCTGCAGAGCGCCATGTCAAGATCGCAGGCATCGTGCTCGAAAAAGCCAAGCGAATGGTGGAATGCGGCCACGACGTGGTGATCTTCCTCGACAGTATCACCCGTCTGGCACGTGCCTACAACACCGTATCACCTGCCAGCGGCAAGGTGCTTACCGGTGGTGTGGATGCCAATGCCCTGCAGAAACCCAAGCGCTTCTTCGGAGCTGCACGCAACATCGAAGGCGGTGGTTCGCTCACTATCATCGCTACAGCCCTCATCGACACCGGTTCAAAGATGGACGAGGTGATTTTCGAGGAATTCAAGGGCACAGGAAACATGGAACTGCAACTCGACCGCTCGCTATCGAACAAGCGCATTTTCCCGTCGGTCAACCTTGTGGCATCGAGCACACGCCGCGACGACCTGCTGCAGGACAAGACCACGCTCGACCGCATGTGGATCCTCCGCAAGTACATCAGCGACATGAACCCCGTGGAGGCCATGAACACCATCCACGACCGTATGTTGCAGACCCGCACCAACGAGGAATTCCTCCTGACGATGAACTCATAAACCCTACTCCAGAAACGGGGCGCTTCGTGCCGACAAACACGAATCGCCCCGTTTTTGGCGCAATCCTATTCAACCAAGCCCAAACTGGATGAGCAGAATGAAGAACCTCCTACATCTTATCCTTTTCCTGGCAGCAGTGACAGCCGCCAGTTGCGGTAGCACAACCCATGAGAAGAACGAGAAACACCGCAAGCTACAAGCCGCCATCCAACACAAAGACTCACTCGCACTGAAAATCGCCGTCACCCCCACGCTCGACTGCCTGCCCATCTTCGTGGCCGCCAGCAGTGGCATTTTTGACCAAATAGGCGTGATCGTCAGTCTGAAAGAGATGAACGCCCAGATGGACTGCGACGAGGCAATAAGAGAGGAGAAAGTGGAGTGCATGGTGAGCGACCTGATGCGCACCGAGCGGCTCAAGCGCACAGGAATCGAAATGACCTACCTGACAGCCACAGGCCAATATTGGCAACTTATCGGCAACCGCAAGGGACGTGTGACCACTATCGCCCAGATGGGTGACAAGATGGTGGCCATGACACGGTATTCCGCCACCGACTACTTGGCAACACTCGCCATTGACAGCGTGAAGCCCGACAATCCCGTCTTCCGCATACAGATCAACGACGTGCTCGTGAGACTGAAAATGCTCATCAACAATGAGATGGATGCCGTGATGCTACCCGAACCACACGCCACGACAGCACGTCTGAGTCACCATCCCGTGATGATGGACTCCCGCGGCAGGGACATCCGCCTGGGCGTCATCGCTGCACGCACGAAAGTCCTGTCAAACCCCTATCGCAAGAAGCAAATGGAACTTTTCATCCAAGCCTACAATATGGCCTGTGACTCCATCCACGACAAAGGACTACAGCACTACAGCCCAGTGATCAAGACCTATTGTCACACCGATGATGCCACCGTGAAATCCCTCCCCCCACAGACTTTCAATCATGCCGCCCAACCCCGCCAGAAAGACATCGACCGCACCAAGAACGTGTCGTGGCGGATGAGCTGAAAAATGAATACCATGGACAAAAACGCCATCTACCAAACCAAGCTGTCGCTGATCCGCCATGACCTTGGCGGAGCACTACATACGATCCTTCCTTTATTGGAAGACCGTGACTATGCACGTCTTCACGACCCGATCACACAAATCGGACGAGACTATGAGTTGATGCTGTCGTATCTCCGGCAAGGCTATCCCGATCCGGCCCGCGACAAGATGTATTGCTCATTGCTGCGCAAGCTCGACCGGTGCGTCAACGACGCAGCCCTGATCCAACGCACGCAGAAAGACCCTCGGCAGAACCTCTACGCCTCGAAATCCAAGCGCTTCACTCTCAGCAAGCAAGAGGTGGCCAAGCGCATCGAGGACCACGTGAGCGAGATAGCCCTGCTCAGTCTTGAGAGCAGCAACGACCAACGTTTGGAAGAGCTTTACAAGTCGCATCATGAACTGGTATCGATGCTCTTTGAACATCTCTGCTTCTCCTCCCAATGGCACAAGAGCGACCAAGAGTTCTATGAGAGTCTGATCCTCTCTCCCACCATCGACATCACCGATGCAGCTGTCCTGACAAGTGCCATCACCCTTGCTGTGATCACCCATTTCGATATCCACAAATACCTCACCCTCGCCCATATTTACCAGAGGTCGGACGATGAACAGCTTCGCCAGCGTGCCCTGGTAGGTTGGGCGCTGACCACCACCCGAACACACAGTCTCTATGAGGAAGTCAAGCCCCTGGTTGATGCCATGACCCACGACGAGGAGACCTCGCAGCAGTTGCTGGAGACCCAAATGCAGATAATCCTCTGCATGAATGCCGAGCAGGACCAAGAGACCATCACCCATGATATCATGCCCAACATCATGAAAAACAACGGGTTCAACATTACCCGCAACGGCATCGTAGAGAAAGAAGACGACCCCATGCAGGATATTCTCGACCCCGATGCCTCCGACCGTAAAATGGAGGAACTGGAGAAGAGTTTCCAACGTATGAGCGAGATGCAGCGCAGCGGAAGCGACATCTATTTCGGTGGTTTCTCAAAAATGAAACGCTATCCGTTTTTTTACACGCTCTCCAACTGGTTCACACCCTTCTATGTCGACCACCCCGGACTTTCGGGCACACGTGACAAGCTGCAGGGCAAGACCTTCCTCAACACCCTCATGAAATCAGGTCCCTTCTGCGACAGCGACAAATATTCCTTTGCCCTCGCCATGTCGACCATCATCGACAAGATTCCCGAGAACATGAAATCGTTGCTCAACGACGGTGCTTCCTTCGGCCCCATCGCATCCGACGAGTTCCTGCAATCGCCAGCCAATATCCGCCTGATGTATCTGCAGGACCTCTACCGGTTTTTCCGTCTGAGCGACCAACGCATCTGCTTCTTCAACCCCTTTGGCGAGGAGAAAAGCGGCAACTGTCTGTTTCTCACCAGCGACATTCTCATTTCCTCAGTCAAGGAAACCGATGTGCTGAGACTCGGCAACGAACTGTTGAAACATCATCAGCATACTCTGCTCAAAGCTCTGTTGACCCGCTGCGGCGACCAGTTTTCCTCGTCGAGAATGCAAATTCTGAAAGGACAAAGTGCACTGCACCAAGGTCAGTATGCCGATGCCATCGCTGCTTTTCACAAAGCAATCAATGAGATGCCCGACAGCAAGCGAGCACTGATAGGACTTGCACGGGCTGCCACCCTGACAAGCGACTACCATGAAGCCGCCGAAGCATATCAACACCTGCACGAGCTCGCTCCCGACAACAGCACATACTCACTCAGCCTTGCCATCCTGCTCATCAAGGAAGGCAAAGCCGCAGATGCCCTGCAAATCTTATACAAGCTCCATTATGAAGACGAGGACAACCTGCAAGTAATCAGAGTCCTGGCCTGGGCATTGCTTGCCCTTCAGAAGACAGAGCAAGCCAGCAAGAACTACACACGGCTCATCGACAGCGGTCAACTTACTCCTGAAGACCATCTGAACATCGGTTATTGCCAATGGATCAAAGGAGATATCACATCGGCAATTTCCTATTTCAAGCACTACATGGAAGCCCTTTCTGCCACGCCCCAAATCCTGATGGAGGAATTTGAGAAAGACGAGCCGATACTCCAAGCCAACGGAATCACCCACCATGAACTTCACATGATGGTGGACCTGTTGAGATAATCCTCAAAATAATCTTGTTTCTCACGCAAGATTTCGGGAATCCGCTGTTTTACTTATAAAGCCACATCTCGGGTGGCTCAAATTGGACCTGTGTCAATGACAGAGCAACAAATCGTAGAAGCCATCCACAAGGGAAGCCGGAAAGCCATGCGTGCATTGTATGACTCATTGGCGGGCTACGCTATGGCAACCGCCCTGCGCTACATGCCCCATCAGGAAGAAGCCAAAGACATCCTCCAGGAAAGTTTTCTAAAAGTGTTCAGCCATTTCAACCAGTTCAAATACCAAGGTGAAGGCTCCCTCCGAGCCTGGGTGCAGCGAATCGTCTCCAATGAAGCCATCAACCAAATCCAGAAGCAGTCGCGTATCATCTATACCGACACCATCGCCGACCAACCTGAAGAAGAGGCAGAAGTAAATCTCGACCCGGTTCCGCCCAAAGTACTCAACCGGATGATCGGCACCCTGCCACCCGGTTACCGTATGGTGTTCAACCTCCACGTCTTCGAGGACAAGAGCCACAAAGAAATCGGACAGATACTTGGCATCAAGGAGAACTCATCCGCCTCCCAATACCTACGAGCCAAACGGATGCTTGCCAAACAAATCAACGAATACATCAAAAGACATGAAAAATAACGACTGGACGACCCAACTGAGGTCGAAGATGGCCCGACATCAGGAAGAAGTGCCATCCGGACTCTGGGACGAGATAGAGCGATCTCTCCCCTCCCAGCCGAAGCCACGTCCTGCCATCCTCCAAAGGATGCGCCGTTATACCGCTGCCGCAGCTCTGCTCGCCCTGATCGGCGGTTCGGTGGTACTATGGCATCCGTGGACAGACGATACCCCCTTGGCACTTCAGGCACCAGCACCGTCGACTATCTCTACGGAGCCATCCGTTCCTACGGAAGCTGCCGCCATCACCACAGACGACTTCGCCGCCCCGAAGGAAGCACCAGCATCCACCCCGGCACGAGATAACGACATGATGATTGGCAGCCAAACGACCACGGCATCACCAGCACAGCCAAGGCAAGACTCTTTGGCACGCCATTTCGCCATGAAAGAAGAAACTGCAACCCCAGGCAACAAGCGTGAAGACATAACCCCCATAACACAATACGCAGGCACAGAAAACAAAGAACTGTCCGCCACCAATACACCTGAGGAAGAAGGAGCCATCCTGCAAGTCCTTGAGTCAAAGTTCACCAAGAGCAAATCAGAAAGACATAGTTCGGTCGGACTCTTCGCCCATAACAATCTGGCCTCGATCAGTGAGAGACAGCCCATCGGCAACTATGCCATGGCCAACAGCACGATGTTCAATGATGAAAGCTGGTCAGCCAAGATGTCGCCCCGATACAGCAAGAAGACCAAGCACCACCGCCCCTACTCCTTCGGACTGAGTATACAACACCCCATCGGCAAGCGTCTGGCCCTGCAGACCGGACTTATCTATACCCAAGTACGTTCGGATTTTGTGACCCAAACGCCCGTCGAGACCACCAAACATGAGCAAGTGCTTCATTATGTCGGCATTCCTCTCAGTGTGATGTATAACCTATGGCAAGCAAGGAATTTCACATTCTACGTGAACGGAGGCGGACAAGCCGACCTGAACGTGAAAGCAACGATGAAAAGTAAGGAGGGGAAGAAAGACATCGACAACGACAGAATACAATTCTCAACTCTTCTGGGATTAGGAATCCAATACCAAGTCATCCCCTCACTGGGCATTTACGTGGAACCCAGCATGAGATACTATTTCGACAATGGCAGTGCCGTGGAGAATATCTTCAAGGATGATCCGTGGAAATTCTCATTCCACTTCGGTTTCAGATACAATGTGCCCTGAATGGGATTTCAGCAGACAACGACCATGAAGCGGCGGGAATCCTCCCACGCATCGACAAACTGGCTGACGGAATATCGGTCGAAATCGTTGGTGCTCTGAGGATCATGCACGATCACAGCGTCCTCATCAATCCGCACCTCACAGACGACCACGGCATGATTGGCGGTCTCGCCCTCTTGGGCATCCTTGATTCTCTCCTTCTGGTAGTTTCCAACCAGTTCGTTTCCATCCACGGCAACGATCACGTCATGCCCTTTCTCCAACTCGTCAGCCACTCTTCTGATGTCACATTCGAAACGGCGGTGCACTTCCAGTCCAGCCAACTCCAGCAACTTGCCGATATGATATAGCGGTGTGCCCTCCTTCCTGAGCCATCGATGCTTCTGCGCCTCAGCCCTCAACGCCTTTTCGTCAACCGTCTGGAGCCTTTTCTGCATGATATAGCTCTCACAGGCCAGCACGCAGTCGTTGCAGGTCGTATCAGCAGCAAGAGCCGTATAGGGGATGGATGCCGAGGCATCCGCCTCACTCAGTGCATGCAGCCCCTCGCCTATCCGTAGTGATTTAGGACTGAAATCCGGATTGAAACGTTTATCCACCTGGTCATAGAGACGGATAACACGACTCAATTCCTCATCCTGCCGCGCCATTTGTATCACAGCCATTGTTTCCTCAAGGGAAGTTCTCCCCTCAAGGAAAGCATCCAGCAATTCTTCTGTCAGTATTTGATTTGCCATTTCATCTTCCTCCTTCCTTTAATGCGACCCTCCGGAGAGCCTTCATAGCCCTTGTGCGGATATTATAGACAGCCTCCGTACGGATGTGCAGCTCGTCAGCCACCTGTTGGGGAGAGCATCCTTCGATTTCGAGACGGCGGATTACGAGGATATACCGTTCCGTATCTTTCAACCGTTGTCCACCCTTCCCTTGCATCATCAGTTGGAACAGCTGCTCGACTTGCATCTGGGCATCCACGTCGATTTGTTCGTAAGTAGTATGGGTTGACTGACTATATAGAGACGCTTGCGACACATTTCCTATCAGTAAGTTTTTATTTCTGATAAAAAATCTGATGGCAACCCTGTTGAGCCAAGTGAAAAGAGAGCTTCTAAAGGAGAAGGCCCTCAAGACATGAGCCTCCTGCCCGTCTTTCCCCGGCCGCATAAGATATAGATAGAGTTCGTTGACAAACTCATCGTAGTCGACATGATAATCAAAGATGCGGTCGATGATGGTGATGAACATCGGCATGCACTTCCTAAAAAAGAAGGCATGGGTCAGTTTCTCGTCGCGCCTGATCAAGGCATCGACCAGATCATGCTGCAACCATTCTTCCCCATTGACCTCAATTCGGATATCAGGTTGAGCCATCAAACTCAGTTCCTCACTCATGCAGGACATTCAGAAGGTAAAAAGATTGTCGAAAGAATCAATGCGACCCAAAACTACGGCGTGGTCTCTCGCCCTGACCAGTCTGTCCGTTACTGCTCCGGCTTCCAGTATTGTTATTCGGTAAAACGCCATTGGCGTTGTTCCGGTTGTTGGTGTTCGGAGCGGGCCTTGTGTTCGGAGCGGTATTGGGCTGCGGATTGTTGCCAAAGCGGCCATTGTTGTTGCCATTGCTTGGAGGGAATCCTTGACCAGGCCGGTGACCATTTCCATACGTTGGCGGAGGCGTGCTGCCATTGCCATTCCTGAAACCGCGATTCGTGGCAGGAGCCGGCACATGTCCCTGCATAGGTCCATTCTGATTGGGAGCATAGAAATTCCTACCCTGATAATAGCTTCTGGTCCCAACGTTGCGTCCACCCCTGTAGACGCCCCATGACGACGGCCTATTATAATAGAATAGGTGCCGGTCGGTGTAGCGTCCATAGATATTGAGCGTCCATGCACCTCTTACCCAGTTGAGAGGGCGGTAGAAATAGTTCATGCGCCTGTAAAGCCTGTACTGATAGGTGCTGAGCACATATCTCAAGTCGGAGTTGCGTCTCTCCCAGAAGATGCCGTAGATATCATCACTCATATTGACATTGAGCAGATAGTCGAGATTGATTTCATAGACCGCGTTCATCTGTTCGGTCGACAGACGAAGTTCATAAGCCATCTTGTCTGTGAGATAAAGAGCCTCACGCTGAGCATATTCATAGCTCATGGCCTGTACACTGATGGCAAATACCACGAAAGTGACTAAAGAAAGGAGTGATCGTCTCATGATGTTAAGGTTTGGTTTTATCTATTAGAAACTCAAGACGAAGATACTTCGCACAGTAACTTCACCTCGCAGAGGCAAAGTTACGAAAAGTCGGGCGGAGCACAAAACAAACAGAGGAAAAAAAACAAAAGAGCCAAAAAATTTTGGATAGGTGAGATATAATCATTAAATTTGCCCTTTCAGAAACGACAACAAACATAATCTATATCAAGATGCAAATAGGAGACAAAGTGCCCGATGTGCTGGGCTACGATGAGAATGGAAAAGAAATACGAGTGAGTAATTACAAGGGCAAGAAAATCGTGCTTTATTTCTATCCCAAGGACATGACTTCGGGATGCACGTCGGAAGCCTGCAATCTGCGTGACAACATGGCAGCCCTCCAGGAGCAGGGCTATGCCGTGATAGGAGCCAGTGTGGATGACGCCAAGTCGCACCAGAAATTCATCGCCAAAAACGAGCTGACATTTCCCCTGATTGCCGACACCGACAAGAAACTGGTGGAACAATTCGGTGTATGGGGTGAGAAGAGTATGTATGGCCGCAAATACTTCGGCACGTTCCGCACCACATTCATCATCAACGAGGAAGGCATTGTGGAGCGGATCATTGGTCCGAAACAGATCAAGACCAAGGACCATGCCAAGCAGATCCTCAAGGGCGAGTAAGTAAAAGCACAAACGACCACAGACCACATCCCTATCAAAAAAACTAAGACTATGATCAACAAGCAACTATTAAAACCTGAAAGCATTGTGGTGATTGGCGGCAGCAACAACATCCACAAGCCCGGTGGAGCCGTGGTGCGCAACCTCATCAACGGCGGTTACTCCGGCGTGCTGCGCATCGTCAACCCCAAGGAAGACGAGGTGCAAGGCATCAAAGTGTTTCATGACGCCAAAGAGCTTCCTCCCACCGACCTGGCCGTAATCGTGATACCGGCCAAGTTGTGTCCTGCCACTGTGAAACTGCTTGCCTCGGAGAAGAGCGTGAAAGCATTCATCATCATTTCCGCCGGATTCGGAGAGGAAACACCGCAGGGAGCGGCGTTGGAGCAAGAAATCATCAACACCTGCGAACAATACGGAGCTGCTCTGATCGGTCCCAACTGTATCGGGCTTCTCAACTCCTGGCACCACAGTGTGTTTACCAAGCCCATTCCCAACCTCAATCCGCAAGGAGTCGACTTCATCTCCGGTTCCGGAGCCACTGCAGTGTTCATCCTCGAGTCGGCAGTCATCAAGGGTTTACAGTTCAACTCCGTATGGAGTATTGGCAACGGCAAACAAATCGGCATAGAGGATGTGCTCCAATACATGGACGAGAATTTCGACCCGGAGCGTGACTCCAAGGTGAAACTGCTCTATATCGAGAGCATCAGCAACCCCGATAAGTTACTCTTCCATGCAGCATCGCTGATCCGCAAGGGATGCCGCATCGCCGCAATCAAAGCAGGCAGTTCGGAGAGCGGAAGCCGGGCAGCCTCATCCCATACCGGTGCCATCGCCAGCAGCGACTCCGCTGTGGAAGCCCTTTTCCGCAAAGCCGGAATCGTGAGATGCTTCTCCCGCGAGGAGCTGACCACGGTGGGTTGTATTTTCACCCTGCCTCCTATCAAGGGCAACAACATCGCCATTGTGACCCATGCCGGAGGACCCGGTGTGATGCTGACCGATGCCTTGTCGAAAGGCGGTCTGAACGTGCCCCCACTCGACCCTGTGATCGGCGAGGAACTGAAACAGCAGCTCTTCCCCGGAGCATCCGTCTCCAACCCCATCGACATTTTAGCCACGGGTACGCCCGAGCACCTTGGCAAAGCTATCGAGTACTGCGAGAACCGTTTTGACAATATTGATGCCATCATGGTCATTTTCGGCACACCGGGCTTGGTGCAGCTCTATGAGACCTACGACGTGCTTCACCAGAAGATCCTGGAGTGCAAGAAACCAGTCTTCCCCATTCTTCCCAGTCTGCACACGGCCGGTCCTGAGGTAGAAGAGTTTCTTAAGAAAGGCCATGTGAATTTCAGCGACGAGGTAACCCTGGCCACGGCCCTGACCCAGGTGATGCGCACCCCGCCTCCCGCCCCGCCAGAGATAGAACTTTTCGGTGTCGACGTGCCCCGCATCCGCGACATCATCTCCGGCATCAAGGAGAGCGGCTATATCTCTCCCAACCTTGTGCACGACCTTCTGGATTGCGCAAAGATTCCCATGGTGCCTGAGTTTGTGAGTGACAACATCGATGAAGTGGTGAGCTTCGCCGAGCGCACCGGCTATCCTGTGGTGGCCAAGGTAGTAGGCCCTGTTCACAAGAGTGATGTGGGCGGCGTGACACTCAACATCAAGAGCGACAAACACCTGCGCATGGAGTTTGAGCGTATGATGAAGATTGAAGGAGCCACATCAGTGATGGTGCAGAAAATGCTGAAAGGCACCGAACTCTTTATCGGAGCCAAGTATGAGTCACGTTTCGGCCATATCGTACTCTGCGGTCTGGGCGGCATCTTCGTGGAAGTGCTGAAAGACGTGCGCAGCGGTCTGGCTCCTTTGTCGTATGCAGAGGCCTACTCGATGATCAAATCCCTGAGAGCCTATAAGATCATCAAGGGAACCCGCGGTCAGGCTGGCATCAACCAAGGGAAATTCGCTGAAGTCATCGTGCGCCTGTCCACCCTGCTTCGATTCGCTACGGAAATCAAGGAGATGGACATCAACCCGCTACTGGCAGACACCGAGGGCGTGACAGCCGTCGATGCCCGCATTTATATCGAGAAATAAGCGATGGTCATGAAAGATTGGTCTCACCTATTCATTGTGCTGATGGTTGCCACAGGATTTTGCAGTACCGCCCATGCAGACGAATGGAACAGTGGCAACTACAAACCCGATAACCGCAGTATCAAGATCGGTGAGACCAATCTGCCGATTGTGTTCATCGACACCCGCAGCGGAGGCAGTTCCACCAAAATCATCCACAAGGACTACCGGATCGCCGCCCGCATGAAAATCATCAACAACGCCGATGGCATCCAGTACGATGACACGCTGGCCCATCCCGGTCAGGAAGTGGACTATGAAGGCTGGATAGCCATCCGCTACAGGGGGAACTCCTCTTTCAACCTATCCGACAAGAAGCCCTACAGCATCAAGACTATGGAGACCTCCGACCCCAACGGCGAGAAACAGAAAGTGGCACTTCTGGGTATGGCGAAAGACAACGACTGGGTGATGCTCGCACCCTATGCCGACAGGAGTATGATCCGCGACGTGCTGATGTTTGAGTTAGCCCGGCCCTATTTCGAGTACACGCCTACGGCAAAGCACTGCGAACTGATCCTCGACGGAACCTATTATGGCGTATACATTCTCTCGGAACGAGCCTGCAAAAGCAAGCACCGCCTTGATCTCGACATGCCCGGCGACAGCGGAGATGAACTCACCGGCGGCTATCAACTGACGATCGACCGCAACGATGAGTATCCCATCTACGTGTCGAAACACGCAACACAAGACCAGAACGGCCAAGACTATTGGTGGTATAATGAAGTCTATTTCCAATACAAGCACCCGGAGTTTGACGAGATGATACCCAGTCATCCCTCACAACTCACCTATATCCAACGGCAGATCGACGCCATGGAGGATGCCCTCGCCAGCGATGACTTCCAGGACACCGAAACTGGTTATCCCCATTATATTGACGTGACCAATTTCATCGACCAGCAGTTGTCGCAAGAGGTGTCTCACAATGTCGATGGCTATCGGCTGAGCACGAACATATACAAACGGCGCGACTCAGTGGATCCCCGTTTCAAGACCACATTATGGGACTTCAATATTGCCTTTGGCAACGCCAATTACTACAATGCAGAGCGCACAGACACCTGGATGTTTGAGAACAACCGATACATGGACTACGGCGATGCCAACAAGGTGCCTTTCTGGTGGAAGAGACTGATGAAAGATCCCGCCTACGTGAAAGCGATGAAAAACCGTTGGGGTGAATACCGGCAGGGCAACTACAGCAACAAGCACATCACCCAACTGATAGACTCTCTGGTGGACCGTCTGGAGGCCAAAGGAGCCCGTGAGCGCAATTTCAAGGCCTGGCCCCGGTGGAACAGAGACATCTGGCCCGTGCCCAACTGGCACATTGTAAACACCTACGCTAAGGAGATCAATGCCCTTCGGCAATGGATCACCCGGCGCCTGACGTGGATGGACAAGCAATTGGAGTTTGACCCCACGGGGACGTTGGAGCCCACGACTGAATTTGCCCATGAAGTCGCAGGCATCTACGATCTCCAAGGCATCCCCCTCTCCCAACCCCGAAAAGGCGTCATCCTCGTACGCTACAAGGATGGCACCTCCCGGAAAGTCGTCATCAGATAAGAAGATGTCGGAATCTACCTTTCGCTGGGTTATCCGCAGTGGAAATACAGGTCAACGAGTTGCTGGATCTGCTCATCATGTCCAATGAGATCGCTGCGCAGCGAACGGTCATTGAAAGCCCTGAGCTGTAGTATGATACTGTCGATCATCGCTTTGCTGAACACCCCGTCTTGCTCGTAATACTCCCGCTGCCTTTCGAGACAATCAGCAGAGGCAGCGCAACTGTCAGGCAGTTGAGCAAGTTGGGCAAGTCTGTCCTCATTGGCCTTGTCGTGGATATTGACATTGACATAAGTTTGCCGTGCCAATTCCAAAGCATTCTCCATCTCAAATCCATGCCGGCACGCCACGCAAAGACCCGCCATCAACTGATAAAGATCAGCCGACCCGTCAGGCGAGCGCATCTCCACCGTCTGCTTCAAAGTCGTGTCGACATCCGAAGAAGTCTCCTTTGGGTTCACCACACGGCACATGTCTTTTCCCGCAGTCCATCCCAGCGGTACCCTCACAAGCACCGACCTGTTGCGGTCGCCCCAGCACACATTTGTGGGAGCCTCCTGATGCGGTACGAGCCTGAAGTATGACATCGGATTCTTGTTGCCGAAGGCCGTGATACTTGGAGCCAGCACCATCATGCCTGCGATCATCCTGCGGGCATCATCACTGAGTTGCCCATCAGCAAGCATCATGTTGCGCCCATCCTTCATCAGCCGCATGTGGATATGAAGGCCTGAGCCCGCTTTCCCAGTCGTAATCTTGGGAGCGAAAGTCACATTGAGTCCCATCTGGTAAGCCAGGTTGCGGATCACCCATTTTGCCAGCATCAACTGGTCAGCGGCCCATTCTGCACGCACCGGCAGGAACTCGATCTCATTCTGTTCATAGACTTTCCCGCCAAGGACGAAGTTACCCACCTCGGAATGACCGTATTTAATCTGGCCTCCTGTCTGCGCGATATAGAGCATGCATCTGGCCCTGAACTCATTGGCCTTGGCATAGGGAGCTGACTCATGATATCCATGCTGGTCGATGGCAGGATATCGGCCATCATCCTCAAAGATGACATAATACTCCAGTTCACCCATGGCCTGGAACTCCATGCCCGTGACCCTGGTGAAAGCCCGGCATGCCTTGGCCAGTGTCTGCTCGGGCGCACTGTCGAGCAAGTTGCCATCCTTATCGAAGAAAGAGCACAGCATGCACAACGTCGGAATCTCAGCAAAAGGATCGTGGAATGCCGTAGCGTATCTCGGTATCACATAGAGGTCGCTGCTATCGGCCTCGACGAAGGAGAACAAGCTGCTTCCGTCGACCCTCTCACCACAAGTGAGGATGGTTTCGAGATAAAGTCTGTCGGTGATGACGAAATTGAGGGTTTTCAACTTGCCATCGCCTCCAGGATACATGAAATTGACCATTTTGATATCATGAGCCTCAATATAACGGATGATATCGTCTCTGGTAAAATCACACTGTGGTTTTTGCAAGAAAGCCACTACTTTGTTGGCGTTCATTGCCAAAAGACTGTTGTTGTTCATATAGATTTAAGTGTTGGGTGAAATATTTTACGCAAAATTATTCAAAAAATCGCTGATATCCAAATATAATGCTGAAATAGTTTTCGTTTCCACATTTTTTGTGTACTTTTGTGGCTAAATGAGGTAATAAAGTCATCAACAAAAATCACAATTAACAAGAAAATCACCTATTTAAGTATGTATTGGAATGAGAGCATTGAATGCATGGACCGCGAGCAGCTTCGTGAGATCCAAGGCAGAAGACTGAAAAAGATTGTGAGCTACGTGTATCACAACACCCCATTTTATCGAAAGAAATTTCAGGAGATGGACCTCACCCCCGACGACATTCAGGGGATAGAGGACATCACCAAGCTTCCTTTCACCAACAAGACCGACCTCCGCGACACCTACCCTTTCGGACTGGCAGCTGTCCCGATGAGTCAGATTGTGCGCATCCACGCCTCTTCGGGCACAACCGGCAAGCCCGTAGTCGTACTTTACACCCGTAAGGACTTGTCGATGTGGGAAGAGAGCATTTCACGTGCTTTCACTGCCTATGGTGCCACCAAGGAAGACATTTTCCAGATTTCCTATGGCTACGGTCTCTTCACGGGAGGTCTTGGCGCCCATGACGGTGCCACCAATATCGGAGCCAGTGTCATCCCTATGTCCTCCGGCAACACCCAGAAACAAATCACACTGATGCACGACTTCGGTGCCACCGCACTCTGCTGCACCCCATCCTATGCCATGTTTCTGGGTGAGGCCATGCGCGAGTCGGAGTGGCCCCGCGAGGAGTTCAAGCTCCGCATCGGTGCTTTCGGCGCAGAGCCATGGACAGAGAGCATGCGTGTGAAACTTGAAGAGTCGCTTGGCATCAAAGCTTACGACATTTATGGTCTGAGCGAGATCTGCGGTCCTGGAGTCGGTTTTGAATGCGAGTGTCAGAACGGCACCCATCTCAACGAAGACTATTTCCTGCCCGAGATCGTCAATCCCGAGACTGGCGAGCCACTTCCAGAAGGACAATTAGGAGAACTGTGTTTCACCCACCTGACGAAGGAAGGCATGCCCTTGCTACGCTACCGCACACATGACCTGACAGCCCTGCACTACGACAAATGCGAATGCGGACGCACGCTGGTGCGTATGGACCGCATCCTGGGCCGTTGCGACGACATGCTCATCATCCGCGGTGTGAATGTCTTCCCGTCGCAGATTGAGTCCGTCATCCTGAAGCAAGAGGAGTTTGAGCCCCATTTCCTGTTGGAAGTGGACCGCATCAACAACACCGACACCAGCATGCTGAAAGTCGAGGTGAAGGAAGAGTATTTCACCGACAACATGTCGGATATGGTCGGCCTGCAGAAAAAGCTCGAAGGCGAGCTCCGCAGTGTGATTGGCATCGGTTTCAAGGTGAAGCTTGTAGAGCCCAAGGGCATCGAGCGTTCCACCGGCAAAGCCAAGCGAGTGATAGACAAGCGGAAATTATAAACCTTTTAAACCCATCATACTATGTTAGCTAAACAATTGTCCATATTTCTTGAAAACAAGTCTGGCCGTCTGACAGAAGTCACCGAGGTGCTCGGCAAGGCCGGTGTCAACCTGACAGCGATGAGCATCGCCGACAACTCAGATTTCGGTATTCTCCGCTGCATTGTGAGTGATCCAGAGAGAGGCTACAAGGAACTGAAAGAAGCCCATTTCACAGTTCGTCTGACCGACGTGATCGGTTTCACCTGTCCCAATACTCCGGGCTCGCTCTCCTTGGTTCTGAAATACCTTTCTGACGCCGGTGTGTTCATCGAGTATATGTATTCATTCAGCAACGGTGATGTGGCGCATGTCGTCATCCGACCGTCGAATCTTGAAGTGTGCGAACAGATCCTGCAGTCGAAGAAGGTGGATCTGCTGGCAGCCAGCGATCTATACAGGCTATAATCCTCAGAGGTGCCTGAGACCGGAGAAATCCGCTCAGGCACCTTGATCGCTACCCGAGAATCAACAAGACAAGCAAGCCATCGTAAACCTCAAATCAAGAACTCATGAAACGAACCCTTATTGTCTTAGGTGCAATCCTATTAACCATGACCATGAACGCTCAGAATGCCCCCCAACTGCGAGCCGACAACATCGACGAAGTGCTCGCTGCCATGACCTTAGAAGAGAAAGCAAAACTATTAGTCGGTGGTGCCAACAACTTCTTCAGCGATGGTGCCGTCGTAGGCGGAGAAGCCAGTCTTGTGGCAGG